>Ga0256839_1000385_pt1 | contig 57423 bp, 48 predicted proteins | sample 354166metaG_FD_185968 | JGI IMG/M metagenome (GOLD analysis project Ga0256839, IMG submission 185968) | Hydrothermal vent microbial communities from Mid Atlantic Ridge, Atlantic Ocean - 354-166 | ecosystem: Environmental > Aquatic > Marine > Hydrothermal vents | place: Atlantic Ocean: Mid...
TGCGGTTCCTCAGGTTTAAAAAAATTGAGGTTGCCGTGTTGTGCAAAATAATAGGCCGACATCAGCTCAGCATCACTCCAGGTGGATAACTGCTTTTTATAAAATGCGATAACCGTTTCGTAATCATCCGTAGTGATCAATTCAATAATCGGCAGACCTTCGTATTTTGGCGGCCGCTCTTTCACCGCAAAAGTACGAATAATAACAGCACCGGGATAAGCAGGAATACCCACTCGCGCAGCTTCGGGAATGACCGAATCACGAGCGCTTTTTGCTTGATAATTGTCCGCTATATCAGCAGGAATCTGAGGGCGTGGAGCAAAAGGTTCTGCGGCCACATTCATCGACACACTGCCTAAAAAAAGAAAAAGGCCACCGACGCTCGCGGCAGCCTTACTGACAACATTCAATTTCATAATCTTCTCTACTTGGAATTTGTGTTTAATGCTTGTATTCAAAAAACGGCTGACATAACAGACTATTGCGGTAGCCATAAACCGACATATTCATTGACATCGGCTTCCACCAATCGTCCCCCCACGTACAATTTTTCCACCTCGTCACGCTCAATGGTTTTTTCCACACCATCCGGGTATTCGTAACGCCATTCCTTGTTAATCACCAATTCAAACATAGTCACCATAATGTCATCAAAACGTATCGCATGCTCATCAGCCAGACGTTTAAACTCGGCGATACGCAAGCCTCGCCCCAGCTTTTCGGCTTCTTCCTTTGCCAGTGCGGCCAGGGCGATATCCCACTTTGGCACTTCCTCGTCAAACCCTTTTAATGCGTCAATCACCATGTCTGCCTCTCAGTATCGTTCAGGGGTCATATGACTTTTTTACCCCTTTTTCTCCCATTAGCGGATAAAAAAGTGTAACCACAAGCAAGCCTGCCTTCAAGCTGAAACCGTTTTTGCACAACACCAAAGCCACCTGTTTACGCCGAAAAACGCACCCCGGTACCGCCCATACCGCAATAACCATCAGGGTTTTTTGCCAAATACTGCTGATGATAATCTTCCGCGAAATAAAACGGTGGCGCAGTGATGATTTCCGTGGTGATCAAAGGATAACCAGCTTCCGTTAGCCTGCTTTGATAATGTGCCCGTGTTTTTTTCGCCATCTGCCGCTGTATTTCATCGTACACATAAATACCCGAGCGATACTGTGTACCACGATCATTGCCCTGGCACATACCCTGCGTAGGGTCATGCCCTTCCCAGAACAGTTTCAATAACAGGGTAAAAGGCACTATTTCCGGGTCAAACACCACGCGCACAACTTCATTGTGGCCCGTCTGACCACGACACACCTCCTCATAAGTGGGATTGGGTGTTGCACCGGCAGCATAGCCTGCTGCCGTGGAATACACACCGGGCAACTGCCAGAATATTTTTTCCACGCCCCAAAAACAGCCCATGCCAAACATTGCCAATTGCAGGTCTTGTGGAAACGGACCCTGTAACGGATTATTGGTGACAAAATGCATACCCGTCACAGACATGGAAAAACCGCCTTTATCGATCCAGCAATTGACGCACACCATTGCGTAAATAAATCAACACCTCGGACTTGCCAGCCAAACCAAAGCGACGGGCTACGCTTGTCCATGATTGTTTTTGCAGCACCTTGGTAAACAATACGCTATATTCAATATTCGCACATGAAACGGCGGGTCGTCTTCCCGTCGCCACCAGCAAACGCCAAATGGGTGCCAGCACATCTTCGTAAGTACGCTCGCCCTTGGAAAAAGCGAACAACATATCCAGGTCATGCTGATCAGGTAAAACAACGTCAAGATCATCATTGCCCTGCAATAAAATGGCCGATACTGCCACATCCAGCATCTGTAACGGATCAGCCAACCACTGCGGCAAATCACGCTTAAAACGGGTACGGGCCGCAGCATAAACCTTTTCACCCGCAGCAGAAAGCGCCAGCAGAACCATCACTGAATATTCACCACTGGCATGACCACGCCGAAACCCTATGCGTACCGGCAATATATTTTCATGTGCCCAAAAATGCAGCAATGATTCCGTGGCACCAAAACTGGCCCCGAATAAATCAGCGCCCTGTTTTTGTGCATCATTTCTGATGTATTTTAATAATTGCCGACCCAGACCTTTCTGTTGCAATACCGGATGCACAGCAATACGCATGACCCGTGTACAACGCAAACCCCCAGCATCCTTCAGACCTGCATGCACCATTAAGGATTGAGGCATCAAATGGCCCCGTGGACGACGCTGACCGGTAAAAATAGCGTCGGCAATCTGTGCATCAAAATCACCCTCAATAGCCACCAGTGCCGTCGCCACCACTTGCCCTTGATAACAACTGATATACACGGATAAACCCGGACCATCCAGCAGGTTGCGCAGATCATTGGGACGGGTACGATAATGTGCCACCACCAGCAGACCAAACACCTGTGCCAACAGAAATTCGTTATTCACCAGTGCATCCCTGCTTATTTTTTCCATCACCACATTGTCCACTGTCGCTGCGTCAACCTGTTCATCATTGGCACTGGTGGCGCTCAGCAACAACATCTTGAATATCAGCTTCTCCAGCGGATCATTCTCAGCCCACCGAACAGGTGTATGTAATGTTATTTGATTCCAGCCCGGTGTCTGCTCATCGAGCGTTTGCTTGAATCGCACGGCAAAACCCCGCCCGGTTCCCTCATAACCATGAGTAGTGGTTGAAAAAACAAGTCGTGAATAACGCGCTAATAATTGTTGCAGAAGCGTGACCGGAATGGCCGCCGCTTCATCCACCAACACCAGGTCGGCCGGCACGGCTGACAAACACAGCACATCGGGTGCAATAAACTGAATGCTGGCATCACCCCATTGCACACAACCTTCGTGCACACTGGCCTCGGGCAGGATTTTTTTCACCTGTTGAAACAATGGCTGTACCGCTGAAAGTCGCGGTGCAGTAACTGCGATGTGTATCTTTTGTGTTTGCAACAGCCGTACCGCCGCAATGCCCAGCGCTGCCGTTTTACCCCGCCCCCGGTCTGCCACTAACACCAATGGTCGCCGCCGGTGGCCATGCAACATATGCTCAATAGCAGCAACCGCGATACGTTGATCGTCTGTACGAAAAACATCATCCGGTATATCCACAAAACCTTGTGCTTTGGCAGATGTATTATACACCGCAGGCAGTGCGGCATCCTGTTCAATCACCGTCACGGCCTCAGGCGATGCATTAATCACACGGGCAATACGCCGTAAAAACCGGCCACTGATATCTTCTGTGTTATGCGGCCAGATTGCGATGCGCTCTGCCGCAGGATCATTAATATTCTCCCATTGTGCCAACAGTGGACATAACAATACCAATAAGCCACCACCACAAATCACGCCACTCACCGCACCAAAAGCATCAGGATCAAAACCCGAATGAGCATCAAACACAATCGCATCACGTTCCTGCCCAAGGAGTTTTTTTGCCGTATTAATCGACACGACATCGGCATTTTTCTGTTGCTCCGATGATACCCAGGTTACACGCGGCAACCCCGGCAAAGCCACCAGTCGCATACCGGTATCCCGGCACCAGGCAGCATTCCCTGCCAGTACAATCATATGGCGATGCCTCATCTGCTGTGCCTGGTAGAGCAGTTTATCCACCAGGGCCAGTAGCTCGGAATCATGAAAAGAAGGGGGGCCAATCGATGTCATGCCAGAATCATAACACTCAGCCTGCATAAGAATAACAACAAGGAAAAAGAGCGTACCCTTTAGTACGTTTATCGTGCCGGAGGAGGCTCAATATCACCAATGCGTCTTGGAATAAGGTGGAAATGCACATGTTCGATTTTCTGGCCCGCAGCCTCACCAGAGTTTGACCCAAAGTTGAACCCTTTCACCGAATCATCTTCTTTGATCATTTTTTCCCGGCATATCATTGCCAATTCGAAAATACTCACCAACTCCTCTGCGGGAAGTACAAAAATATTTTTGTAATGTTTTTTGCTTAAAATCAGTGTATGCAGCGTTGTAACTGGGTATTTATCCCTAATGGCATAACTCAGCGTATTTTCTCCAACCAGATCAAACTTTTCACGCTCACAAAACAAACACGGTGCCTGCATTTTCGTTACCTGTTAAGCCGGTTGCGTACTACGTATTATATTACCGGGAAGAATCAAAGCCACCGTACTCCACACCCGTCAATGCAGCCATATCCCGATTCCAGGTGGTCAAATCTTTATGGTTAAATTTTTGCAGGTGATCGTGACCACAAGCTCGGGCCATGACTTGCATCAATTCAGTGGAGGCCTCAAGAAAACGAGCCAGCTGGTTGGCAGATTTTTCCACATTCAGCCTGGCACGTAATTCCGGTTTTTGTGTGGCAATACCTGCTGGACAATTATTGGTATTACACATGCGCGCAGCGACACAACCAATGGACTGCATCGCCGAGTTGGAAACAGCAACACCGTCAGCCCCCAGACACAAAGCCTTGATAAAGTCTGCGGGCGTGCGCAGGCCTCCGGTAATGATTAATGTAATATCTTTTTGTTTTCGTTTGCCCAGTTTTTTATCAAGGTAATGCCTTGCCCGGGCCAGGGCAGGAATGGTGGGTACTGAAATATGGTTACGGAAAATCAGCGGTGCAGCACCAGTACCACCGCCACGACCATCAAGGATGATATAATCAACACCCGCCTCAATAGCGAACGCGATATCTTTTTCAATGTGATTGGCGGACAACTTCATGCCAATGGGTACACCACCACTCAGTTCACGTACACGATCAGAAAAATGCTTGAAGTCTGCCGGGGTATTCAATTCGGCAAAGGTAGGCGGTGAAATCGCATCCTGACCTTTTTCCAAACCGCGCACCTGGGCGATTTTTTCTGTGACTTTATTACCCGGCAGGTGACCTCCGGTACCGGTTTTGGCACCTTGCCCTCCTTTGAAGTGAAAAGCCTGTATGCCCGCCAGCAATGATTCGTCATAACCAAATTGTGCCGAAGCCAGTTCATAAAAATAACGGGAATTAGCCTCCCGTTCTTCCGGCAGCATACCACCTTCACCGGAACAAATGCCCGTTCCGGCCAGTTCGGCACCACGCGCCAGGGCCACCTTGGCCTCTTCGGAAAGCGCACCGAAACTCATATCAGAAACAAACAGCGGAATTTTCAGTATCAACGGTTTTTTGGCCCTCGGGCCAATCACCAGCTCGCTACCCACTGCAACGTCCTCCATCAACGGCTTGCGTGCAAACTGCGCCGCGAGAATCTGAATATCATCCCACTGTGGCAGTAGATGACGAGGCACCCCCATGGAGGCCATTTCACCATGGTGGCCGGTTTTTGTCAGGCCGTCACGGGCCAGTGCATGGATACTTTCCAGCGTGGTTTCTTCAGGGGTGTTTTTTGCTGACAGGGTATCAGTAGCGGCGGCGTAGTTGACCTTTTCATCGTCGTCAAGCCGCGCGTGAGCACCATCACAAAACGGCGGCGTGCCGGTGCGCTTGCACTGGCACAAATAAGCCTCTTGCGCCTCACCGACACTAAAAGCCATGGGCGTGAATTCAGTACCACGATGAGAGCCATCACAAAAGGGTTGATTACGGGACTGGCCGCAGGAACACCAATAATATTCCTCCCCCGCCTCCAGATTTACAGCAATGGGCTTGGTATCAGCAATTTTTGCTTTGCTCATCAAAAACTCCTTGTGTGTGTTTATCGTTATTCTGTATTGAGGAGACGCAACAAAAGATTGAATATCCTGCGCAGCCTGCCAGCTTGTTCTACCGCCTCAAGAACGCCCATGTGCCAATAAAAAATCGATCTCCGGCCCTTTAGGCACGATACCGCAGGGATTAAGCATTTTATGACTGGCATAATAGTGATATTTGACATGATCCATGTTCATGGTTTGCGCCACGCCAGCTACCTGATACAGCTCCCGTGTGTAAGCCCACAAATTCGGATAATCCACCAGGCGTTTTTTATTGCATTTGAAATGGCCGACATACACCGCATCAAAACGCACCAGAGTGACAAATAATCGCCAGTCCGCCTCGGTGATGTTTGCACCTGCAAGATAACGTTGGGTGGCCAATCGTATCTCAAGTTCATCCAGCGTTGTGAATAACTGATCAAACCCCTGCTCATAAGCCTGTTGCGTGCGGGCAAAACCGGCGCGATACACACCATTATTCACTGTGTGATACACCACTTCGTTAATGGTATCAATCTCTTCACGCAAAGACTGTGGATAAAAATCGATTTCGGCACATACGCCAGCACAACCATTAAATGCTGAATTCAACATACGAATAATTTCTGAGGATTCGTTATTGACAATCGTATTACGCTGTTTATCCCATAATACCGGCACAGTCACCAGGCCATTAAAACCCGCATCTGCTATTTGATAAATTTCAGCCAGTGTTTTGGCATTATTGACCTGATCCGGTGTCGCCCCCGGGTATTCCCCGAACACCCAGCTTTGCGCAGGCATCAACGGATGTACCACAGACACCGAAATAGCGTCCTCCAACCCCTTGAGCACCCGAAAAATCAACGTACGATGCGCCCACGGACAGGCATAAGAAACATAAAGGTGATAACGCCCTGGCTCGGCGGAAAATCCCCCTTCACCTGTGGGGCCGGGGCTACCATCCGGCGTTATCCAATTCCTGAAACCCGATGTTACCCGGACAAATTCACCTTTCATATCTTGCTCCTTTTTGTTTAGCGCCAGTATAAACAGGCAGGAAAAAGATCAAAGCACAAAAAATCGACCAGCTTGATCGAATTATTTGAAGAGAGAACGAATTAATCATGCGCCGGGGTTTGTCCATGAACAACAAGTTTAGCCCTGGTGAGGTATAGCGTGTGAAATTTAAGCGTTGCCCGCTAACCGGCAACAAGAAATGGTAACCACGGGGATATGAAGGAGCGAAAAATTAGCTATTTCTTATTACGCATGACTGCATATGCTGCCAATTTATTACTGTATGCTTTAATAAAATGGTCTGTAGCGCCTGCCTTGCCCCAGGTCAGTATCAGTCTGTTAAAAAGTCGTATCGCTCGATCTATGATCGTCGGGTTTTGCAAAACGCGCAGATCACTGTAGTCGGTATTTTTACTGGCTGTGAGAAACCTCATGTCGCCATGATGACAATAACCCACTGTTTTTTCCAGCACCTTAACAAGAGTCCCACTCACAAAGGGTATGTGCGCAATCTCAAATATACCGATCAATACGTGTTGTATATATGCCGGGGGTACACGAGGAACAAGATCCGCAGCATTCACAATACGATAGATAGGTGTTTTAATATCGCCACCAAAATCTGACGATGCAACTCTCGGGCTGCCAAAAGTGTAACAGGCTCCCAGACTGTCAGATGCCAAAAATTTCGTGGCGCATAACGCCAATGCTCCCCCCAATGAGTGTCCGGTTATATAAAGCGGATACCCATTACTCTGTAACAGCGCCAGCTTGGCCTCAATATCGGTTTTGACCTTATTAAAAGCCTGATAAAACCCACTGTGTATCCGGTATCCATCAATCTCTGTTGTTGTCGCTTTAAGGTCGGCCTTAATATCTCGTATGTCTGCCTCGGTTCCTCTGAATGCCAACACATTCATCTGGTATTTTTCGCTTGTAGCAAGAAAGGCCTGTGTGCCATCAACATTGAATACAGATGACAATACAAAATCACTAATAGTCAGATAGCTTTTTAACTCAGCTTCAGCATTACCACTTAACTGCTGCTTGTCACTTAATAACTTTTCCAACACTTTTTTAATGGATTTCGAGTCGGATTCCTCAGTCAACGTTGCCGCAACATCGTCAATATCAATACTGCCCTCAAATTTGAAATAAGCGAGCCGTGCCATTTCAGCCATCAACCAGGCCGTTCTATCACTATATGCCGCACGACTCACCGGGGGTTTTAGCAGGCTTTTATTCTCGAAATACATATCTGTGTCAAAAGGGGTTATTTCTTGATATTACACAACGTCATTGCTATTCGTTGCTATCGTGATAACTGAACCATCTCCATTAATTATTGAACCTGTGACATCCGTGATGGGGGCACACCAAACAGCCCGGCAATGACCCCGGGGGCATGGCTTGACTGTCTCGACTATTCTTGCACGCACGAGATTGAGAATCAATATGGCGGCAAACCTCTAAACAGCAGCGCTGCTTAATCCACAATCATATTTTTCTAGCATTCCTGTAACACACCCCCAGAAGGCCACAACGGTGGTTATTAAACCTCCATGTATAACCCTGGTTGATCCTGCGTATTTTCGCAGGCGTTCAAGTGATATATCTAATCATAATTGACGTGCCATACGCTTGGCGTGCTGCTGATTTAGTCGATTGTTTTACACGTAAATATAAACAATTTCGCAACCTGTAAATTAAGGGGGGCCAGCGTTCATTTTTAGCGCGGGGTGCCCCTTGGGCATTTTTACAGAATCCGTTCTTATTAATCACCAGATTCCCTTCTCACACATTCACATTTAAACCATAAAAAAGAATACAGAATTACCATTTGGCAACTTACCGGTAATGTCCAGGTAATTTGCATCTCATACAATTGCTTTAACCTAAAATCCGCCGTTGAACAGCCTGTAGCGTGCGTTGAATGTTGTGGCTGGCAAGGCGCGAGAGGAGTCATAGCCCGCTATTGCGACGATGTGCAACACAGCCAGACGAAAAAGGCAGCGTGTTATACCGGTCGTAGCGGCTCACGCAACCCGTGAATGCGACAAAACCATCAAACACGCTATTTACCAAAATGTGAATACATTCCCGAAGCGGTCAACTGCGGAATTCAGGTTTAAACAAACAACGTTGTTCATCCGTAAAATCAAGAAGGAAAACAGAACATGAAATATATGTTACATCACAACAAACGACCAAAAGTGCGAAAAAAAATAATAAAAAAAACTGGAAAAGTTCTCCTGTTAGTCACTCTTGTTATCGGATTGTCTTATGTCTGGCATGTGCAGTTTAACTATCGCTTCGGCATTATTACAGAAAACAAGGTCTACAAATCCGGGAAAATACCTCCCGATCAAATCGCAGGCTATCTCATTAAAAACAAAATTAAAACGGTAATTGACCTCAGGCATCCCGAACTGCACGACCCTTTAAACCCTGGAAAACAGGATGGTATCGACCTGGAGCGGGAAGCCGTAGAAAAGCTGCCCGGCGTTCAGTACATCAACATCCCCTCTGATCAAGTCCCCACAAGAGAAAACCTTGTAAAGTTTTTTGAAGTAATGGATGACAGCTCGTCCTATCCTGTGCTGATTCACTGTTATCATGGCACGGGTCGCGCCATCATTTACTCGGCAATCTACAGAATCGAATACGAAGGCATGTCAGCTGAAGAAGCCAGGCAACTTACGCGATTTAAACTCATTGGCAGCAGCTTTGACCGGGGACGTAGAAAAGGGGATTTCCTTGTTAACTACAAAGCCAGAAAAGAAGGAAAAAACAGCACCCTGAATACGATGCAGGGGGAATACCACACACCAGGGAATACAAGGGGTTGATATGGCTCACTCAAACCGGATGCTGAATTAAGATTGTAAAATGTAAGTGATTTGTCTGGCAGCGACGAACAGCCATTGCTAAAAGCGATATCCTGAAAGAGATACAGTATTGCTGTGGCATACAGCGTAGTGGATATATACCCGTAGCGTTTGAGACTCAATTATTCACTACATACCCTTTTCATCCTGTGACTATAAGGCACTGCATGGCTCATCTGTTCATTTCCGCTGCCCACAAGTCTTCGGGTAAAACCACTCTGAGCATTGGTCTCTGCGGTGCATTTCGCCAGCGCGGGTTTAGTGTGCAGCCCTTTAAGAAAGGTCCGGATTATATCGATCCTATGTGGCTGTCCCGCGCTGCTGGAAAGGATTGTTACAATCTGGATTTCCACACTCAAGAGCACAGCGAGATACTCAGCGCCTTTGGTCATTGTACGGATTCAGCCGACATCAGCATCATCGAAGGCAACAAAGGGCTCTACGACGGCCTTGACCTTGAAGGCACTAACAGTAACGCGGCGCTGGTTACCTTGCTTGATTCCCCAGTGATTCTGGTGATCGATGCTCAAGGTATGACCCGCGGCATTGCCCCGCTGATTCTCGGCTATCAGGCTTTTGAAAAAGGCATCAATATCGCCGGGGTGATTCTCAACAAACTCGGCGGCAGTCGTCATGAGTCCAAATTGCGTGCCGTTATCGAGCATTATACCGATGTGCCTGTGGTGGGTGCGGTACACCATGATCCCATGCTGGATATTCAGGAGCGGCATTTGGGCCTGATCCCCAGCAATGAAGCAGACTCCGTAGAACGACAAATCCAGGCCATTGCCGATGTTATTGGCCAGCAGGTGAATCTCGACCAATTGCAACATATTGCTCAACATGCTGCTACACCGGCTTATCAGCCCCTGCCAAAAATTGAATCTGTCACGGCCGATATTCGCATCGGTATTGCCCAAGATGCTGCTTTTGGTTTTTATTATCCCGATGATCTTGCGGCTTTTCGCATTGCGGGTGCAGAATTAGTGAGTATCGATACGCTGCACGATACACAACTCCCCGAAATCGATGGCCTGTTTATTGGTGGTGGCTTCCCCGAGACCCAGATGCAAACACTGGAGGCTAATGCTTCTTTGCGTGACAGCATTCGCACGGCCATTGAAGCGGGCCTGCCGACGTATGCCGAGTGTGGTGGTCTGATGTATTTGTCACGCAGCCTGCAATGGAATGAAAGCAAATGCAGCATGGTGGGTGCGCTGCCTGTGGATACACGTATGCACCAGCGCCCACAAGGGCGTGGTTATGTACAGCTGGCCAGAATGCGCAATACGCTGTGGAATCAAATGTTAAATAAGCGCGAAAACATTAATGCTCATGAATTTCACTATTCATCCGCCGAAAACCTCGAAAAAACCACACAATTCGCTTATCGTGTCTTACGAGGATATGGAATGAATGGTCAGCATGATGGCATTATTCACCGCAATGTACTGGCCAATTATAGCCATATGCGCAACGTGGAAAATAATCCGTGGGTCAAACAGTTTGTTGATTTTGTCCGCAGGCACAAATAATCCGGGATTTTCCACGCAACCATTATCATCAACCGAAAGAGACAACGATCAGATATGAACATTATCAGCTTTTCTCCTGCCGCTATTGCACAAATAAAAACAAATATACCGAACAGCGAAGACGGTGCCACGGCATTGCGTATTGCCGCCACCATGACCGCAGATGAAACCATTAACTACGGCATAGGGTTCGATGAAAAAAAAGAAGGTGACGTGCAATTTACCGATGATGGCGTTAATTTTCTGGTCAGCCCGGATTGTCTGGAGTTATTAAATGGCGCACACATCGACTATGTTGAAATTGAAAATAACCAGCATCATTTTATTTTTCTTAATCCCAATGACCCCAACTACAAACCACCCAAAGAATAGAGGTACACTGAAATAACTCAGATAACGCATTTTCATAATGTCAAAATACAGCGTCAGCAACAACGAGTTCTTCCGGCCATTGTTAATCGGCCTGATCACCGTCCTGCTTGCCATATTACTCAGCAGTATTGCCGCCTGGCGTTGGCCGCAACACCAGCCTGCTCTGGCCATCAGTCAAATCATTCTTACGGGCATTAGTTTTTTTCTTATTTCACGCATCGCACAATGCATGAAAAAACATTTTCTCTCCCCACTGGCGCAATTACGCGAATGGGCACAGCGCATGCGCAATGGCGATCTTTCTGCGCGTGTTCCGCAACCCAGACAGGGTGAATTTTCAGCATTGGCAAATGATATCAATCAGCTCGGTGATTCATTACGCGCATTGACACGCGACATGGATGAACAGGTCAATAAACAAACCATTATCCTGCAACGGAAAACCCGTTCACTGGAAATTTTGTATGATGTTGCAGCCCGCAGTAATTCGGCAAAAGACATTGATGATTTACTCATTGGTTTTCTCAACACATTGACTGAGATCGTTTACGCCCATGCCGGTACAGTGCGGCTGATGAATGATGACCGGCAAATGCGTTTGGTCGGCAGTGTGGGCCTGGATGACAGCATCATCGAAAAAATTCGTCTTGTACCCATTGAACATTGCTTGTGCGCACAGGAGTTCTCCCGAAATATGCTGTTATGCAAAAACCGTTTTGAGCGCTGCCAGAGTATTGCCGGCGATCTGTTATTTTCAGGCGACAAACTGGAAAATATCGCGATCCCGCTACGCTACAACAATCGTACGCTGGGCATTTATAATTTGTTTGTGGAAAAACTCGGGCTCACTGAGCGTGAGGACATCAAAGACATTCTCACTAACATTGGTCAACACCTCAGCATGGCCATCACCAAGTCATACTGGGATGCGGAGTCTCACCGCTTATCCATCATGCAGGAACGCACTATGCTGGCCCATGAGCTGCATGATTCTCTGGCACAGACTCTGGCCAGTCTGCGCTTCCGGGTCAGTATGTTACAAAAAACCCTTTCTCCGGAAGACGCTCATTCGAACACCCAAAATACGGATGCGCAAAAAGAAACGGCACAAATCAAGGTCGGACTTGACGAAGCCAATTTTGAGCTGCGTGAACTACTTGCTCACTTTCGTATTCGCATGGATGAGCGAGGTTTGATCCCCGCAACGGAAGGCCTGGTGGAACGGTTCAAAAATGAAAGCCACTGCCAGATATTTTTCCAGAACGAGTATCCTGAGCTGAAATTGCCGCCTGTGCTCGAAGTGCATATTCTGCATATTATTCAGGAGGCATTGGCCAATATTCGCAAACACAGCCATGCCAATTATGTACGTATTTTAATGAGTGGTGATGAGTTACTCGGGTTTCACCTGCTGATTGAAGATGATGGTATGGGCATTGAATCGGATGTTAACAATGCCATGCCCGGCGAACATGTTGGGCTCACTATTATGCGTGAACGGGCGCAGCGTATCGGTGCTGAACTCAGCATTGAAAGTGACCCCGGTGAAGGCACTCGTATTGAATTGCGATTACAGGATATGCAACGCAGTGAAAAAAATCGTCGTCTTCAGTGATGAATAAGTGACGGGCTGCATGAAATTCCGCTAGAATCGTTGACACATGAAAGTCCTGCTTATTGATGATCACACCCTGTTTCGCCTGGGATTAAAAAACCTGCTGGAACGCAGTGGCATTAATGTGATCGCCGCCGCCAGCACGGGCCAGGAAGGACTGGACACGGTTCATGATGCCAAACCCGATGTCATTCTGCTGGACATGCGCATGCCGGATATGGATGGCCTGGAAGTGCTGAAAAAATTACGTGACACAGGCATTACTGTACCCATCAGCATGCTTACCACCAGCACCGAGGAGCATGATTTGCTCGAATCCTTACGCAGTGGTGCCCAGGGTTACCTGTTGAAAGATATGGATCCTGAAGACCTGGTGGCCGCTTTGCACAATATCATGAAAGGTGAAACCGTTGTCGCACCACAACTTGCCGGTACCCTGGCCCGCGCCTTGCAGGGAAAGTCTGCATTACCTGAAAAGAAAACACCCCTGTCTGCACTGACGCCGCGCGAACGGGAAATCATTGAACATCTTGCCTTTGGCCAAAGTAACAAGGTCATTGCCCGCGAGCTGGGCATTACCGATGGCACGGTAAAATTACACGTAAAAGCCATACTGCGAAAACTGGAAGTCAGCTCACGGGTGGAGGCGGCTGTGATTGCCGTTGAACAGGGACTCGGGCGGCGGCGCAGTCCCTCCTCTTGATTCCCTGTTTTTCATCCACGTTATTTTGCAGCCAATATTATGAAAAGCTACAACGATTTAGTGAATGATTGCCTGCCCCATATCGAAGAGATCTTCCCCTGGGATCTTGCCGATGACATCGCTGAAAACCCTGATTTATTACTTATTGATGTCAGCGAACCTTATGAATTTTCACGCGCGCATATTCCCGGTTCACTTAATGTCGCGCGTGGTATCCTGGAATCAGCCTGTGAATATGATTATGACGAAACCGTACCGGAACTTGCCGCCGGACGTGATCGTGATCTCGTTCTTGTTTGCCGCTCCGGCCGACGCAGCGCGCTGGCAACTTATACGCTGATGCAGATGGGTTTTAGCAAGGTACGCTCACTCAAAACCGGTCTGCGTGGCTGGAATGATGATGAATACCCTCTGGTGAATGAACAGCAAAAACCGGTTGATCCCGATACTGCCGACACATATTTCACCCCCCGCCTTCGCCCCGAACAACGCAAACCAGGAGACTGATTTCCAGGGCGTGATGGTTCTGTGACAATTCATGACTACACTATACTCGTCGCAATAAACAGGGTTTTCCTCAGGCTCTCCATGAAACAATTTCTCGTCGTCGAAGACAATCACGATATCGCCAACCTGGTCTCCATGCATTTACAGGATCTGGATGCCGAGGTACAAATTGCCAGTGACGGCAATACCGGCCTTTCTCTGGCACAACAAAGCCGGTTTGACCTGATTATTCTCGACCTCATGCTGCCCGGTATTGACGGTCTGGAAATTTGTCGCCGGTTGCGTGGTACTGATAACGACACGCCTATTCTGATGTTAACCGCCAAAGGGGCCGAGCTGGACCGTATCGTCGGGCTGGAAATGGGGGCCGATGATTACCTGCCCAAGCCCTTCAGCGTGCGTGAACTGGTGGCCCGGGCCAAGGCCATTTTACGTCGTGTCGATACACACACCACGCCTGCCAATGGCAATTTGCAGGCCGGTACTCTTTTTCTTGAACAGGCCAAGCGACGGGTCAGCATAGCAGGTAACGAAGTCGATCTTACCGCACGCGAATTTGATCTGCTTTGGCATTTTGCCACCCATCCCGGCCAGGTCTTTACCCGCAGTCAATTGCTCGACAGCGTCTGGGGATATGGTCATGATGGCTATGAACATACGGTCAACTCGCACATCAACCGGCTGCGCGCCAAAATTGAACAAGACCCTTCTTCCCCCACCCATATTCTCACCGTATGGGGCGTGGGCTATAAATTCTCCGATAAACTCTCAAATTGATAAACACCATGTTTCGCACGCTTTACAGTCGTATTGCCGCTGTCCTGTTTACACTGGTATTGCTCATCGGCTATGTAGTTTACAGCATGGTGTTGTATTCATCAGAAATGTATCAGCAGGAATTAACCCAAAAACTCAATGCCGCCCTGGCAAAACATATTGTGGATGAGGAGACCCTGCTCACGGAACAACGGGTCAATCAAAAAGCCCTGAAATCACTTTTTCACTGGCTGATGGTCATCAATCCCAGTATCGAACTGTACCTGTTAAATGCCAATGGAAAGATTTTAGCCTTTTCCGCACCTGAAGGTCATGTTAAACGTCAACAGGTTTCACTCGCCCCCATCAAAAAATTTCTTTCCGGAGAGGAAGAATACCCGCTGACAGGTGATGACCCTCGCGCAACCAATGATCAACATTCACGACAAAAAGTTTTTTCGGCAGCCGTTATTCCCGGTGACACTGCCGACAAACCTGCGGGTTATCTTTACGTCATTCTCGAAGGCGCCGCCTTTGACAGTATTACCGAAAGGGTAAAAGGCAGTTATATTTTACGTTTCACCACAATAGGCCTTGGTGCCAGTCTGCTGCTTGCGCTGGCTGCGGGACTGACTGCATTTGCACTGCTGACAAGCCGCCTGCGCATGTTAACGCGCATCATGTCCACTTACGGTACCGTCACAAAACAGACCTTGACAGGCCATGTAAACGAACGTTACCCCGTCTCGGCAACACCCACTGATGAAATCGACCAGCTTGGTATCAACTTCAATCAAATGGCAGAACGTATTGATCAGCAACTAAAAGAACTGGCACAAAATGATGCCAAGCGCCGGGAAATGGTGGCCAACGTATCGCACGACTTGCGCACACCCTTAACCTCTCTGCATGGTTATCTCGAAACCCTGTCATTAAAAGATGACACTCTGTCGAAACAGGAAAGACGACAATACCTGCACGTTGCCACAGCACAAAGCATGCGGCTCCGGCAATTGATTGAAGAACTGTTCGAACTGGCGAAGCTGGACTCCAGTGAAACCGTGCTTAACATCGAGCCTTTTTCACTGACTGAACTGGCACATGACATCATGCACAAATTCAAACTGGAAGCAGAAAAGCGCAACATCAGCATTCAGACAAACTTTGTGAATGACCTGCCCTTTGCCTACGGTGATATTGGTCTGATTCAGCGGGTACTGGACAATCTGATGGAGAATGCCCTCCGTTATACGCCTGCCGGAGGACGTATCACCCTGTCACTCACAACAGCATGTGACAATATCATGATCAAGGTTGCCGATACCGGACGGGGTATTCCTGAAGATGAAATTGACCATATCTTCGACCGGTTTTACCGTCTGGAAAAAAACCGTACCGCCAGCGACACCAATGCCGGACTGGGCTTGTCCATCGCCAAGCGCATTATCGACTTGCATGGCGGCACCATTCAGGCTGCCAGTAAACTTGACCAAGGTACAACCTTTAGCTTTGCCTTGCCCACACATCAGTTCCGTTAAGTTTCGTAACCATCCGTTACAGACTCTTTTTCGAGCCGCTGTATAATTTTCAAACAATCGCGTGAATGAAATGTGATAGTGGCGTGAAACACATGTGAATTCTCTCCTCCATGCTGCATTCATCGGCAAATCGAACATCCGTCGATAGTGTAGAAAAATAAAATAACCAGACTCAAGAGGAGTAAACATCATGAAGCGCATAACCCGTTTTTTACTGTCCATTGGCCTGATATTCATTGGCCTGTCAGGCTTTTCAGTACAAGCAGATGATAAAGCAGGCATGTACGCCGTCACCATCACCAACCTGACTCGCGGGACAACGCTGACCCCTGTCATGGTCGCCACACATAAAAGAGGCATACAGATTTTTCAACTGGGAGAAGCCGCCAGCAGCGGACTGGCCGCCCTTGCGGAAGGGGGTGACTTTGAGCCACTGTCAACCCGACTGATGAATTCTGGAGCAGCCTATGACATTGCCAGCAATGGTGAGCTGTTAGCGCCTGGCGCCAGCACAACCATCATGGTCAAAATGGCAAGGCATTTCAGGCACGTTACCGTGACCTCCATGCTGCTCCCCACCAATGATGCGTTTATTGCCGTCAACGGCGTGAAAGGCCCGAAAAAAAGACACCGTCAAAAAATCATCATGTCGCCAGCTTATGATGCCGGCAGTGAACCTAACGATGAATTGTGCGCCAACATCCCCGGCCCCGCTTGCGGCGGAGAAGGCAGTTCACCGGATGCCGATGGTGAAGGTTATGTACACATTCATGCGGGGATACAAGGCATTGGTGATCTAACGAGTGCTGATTACGACTGGCGCAACCCGGCGGCACGCATTGTCATCAAACGTGTAAAATAATTTATTTTCATGACCAGCATGGACCTCCCCTGTGCGGTTAAAACAGGGGAGGCATAGCAGCCGTCAGGCCAAGCCGGGCAGGGTGGAACAAGCGCAGCGGTTCCACCAAACGGGGAAGGAACATTAAGGTTTGATTCGTTATCGATATCCACCTTGAGTCGCCATTCGCCAGTAAGCTGTTATTGCATGAGGGGGTCTTCTGTTTCCGCTACTTAGGTCGTTAATTTTTTTGTCAGTGATGGTGGGCACAGAGGCTATCAGTTGCTTATGACTACCCATTGGTGGAACCGCTGCGCTTGTTCCACCCTACCTTTTTACTCTGCATTGAAGAAAGTCGAACAAAAAACTGGTAACACCTCAGCTTCACCCACTTTCCGGGTGGAGTTTAGCCTGACAGCTATGGAGAGAGGGGGAGGACAGAAACTATAAACAGCTGACTGAACCGGACATTACTGCACGAGAGCATTCAATGCTTCAGCAATTTCTCCGCCTAACACCCCCTGTACTGTCGCACCATTTTCTTCTAACAGACTTACCAGCCTTTCCCTGGTTGATATATCTAATTGATCAATGACATTTAATCCGTTTTCAACAAGAACCAATGCCGCAACCGGGGAGTCAGCGGCCCTTAATTCATTAATGATAAAATCATTGTAGTCATCTGAACCACGCTCACTGGAATAAGAATAGGCTGTCAGCCAGATTCGATAACGAGACACGGCATCATCCGTCAGTGTTTCAGCTTTTTGTGGCTTTATTTTTTCAAAAAAAAGGCGCGTCTCTTGATGGCCAGGCGCATCACCATAGAAGCCATTCGCGAAATAGTCCAAGTATGCCAGATTAAGCTTATTGTACTCCTCATTTAACAGCGTCTCATCTTGATCGACCAATACTGATACATCGTCGAGTAACCGGGAAAGGCCATTTTTGATATTTTCACCACTGCCCAGCTTCGCGCTCAAGTCCCAGACATAGACATCTCTGCCGGTTAAATACTCTATTTCGATTAATTCATTTTTATTGCCTGCCAATATACCTTCCATATAAGCAACAAGGCTGTTCAGTTTTTTACGGATGGCTGGCTCCTGCATTTGTTGGCCAGCGCCCTTCAACAAATTAAGAATAAGCTGACCCTCAGCATACCCTGACGCAATCAATTGCTTTCCTGTTAAAGCCAACGCTTCTATTCCTGCCAATTTAATCGCAAGATTATTTTCCTGATCGATTAATGAATATATTTCTGTTATATAATCAATTGGTTTTAACTGAACTAATGCCCGGTAAAGTTTTACCCGAACCTCATTCGGGGTATTACTTTCATTCAACCAACTCAGAATTTTTCCGGTTTTTGAGTCTTTATCCAATATTTGACTGGATATCACACCATCAATTTGATTAACCCAATCCACTAACGACTTTTCTTCATACGAATCCTGAAACTTATTGTTTTTCTGATCATCGGGTTTCTTTATAACGTGGGATCCATCATATAACTGATAATCATTTTCAATGTTATCGCTGCCAAAAAAATTTTCTGCTAAAGAAACATTTTCTTCAATACCCGGAGATAAATCATGAATACTTTCTTCACGGGTTAACAAAATGATTACCAGCATACCAACCGACACAGACAAAATGATCGGCCATTTTATTTTTTCATTCACCTCATTCTATCCTTAGAAATGAAATATAACGGTGGCTCTGCCAATCATTTTTTAACCCAGCCAGGGTTATTTCTAAACGCACGGTAAATACCGCTTTTATTATGGGTGCAGCAACCGGATCTGTCCCCATACATTTTCCATGCTATCGCTTTTATCCCGCGCACCAAAGCCCGTCAAAAAAACCTTTCCATAATCATTAAATGCGACGAGGTTGTTAAAAGAAAATTCAATTTCATAGACAGCCCCAAAATGAGCCATTGAGCTGAATGCCTCGACATACTGAAAGATCCAATAGTTTACTTGCTGGGTGGCAGGGTCAAATCTGGAACAACGCAGCCTTAAATTAGTAATATTATCTCTTGCCTCTCTCATTGCAACAGCGGTAACCACGGAACCAAACGGACAATTTGCTTCTACTTCCAGCGGGTTATACGGGGCGCTGCCACTACGCCTTTTCATGTTTCCCTGCAAACCAGTCGGTGTAACTTCACGGGCATTAATCAACATTGTGGTGACTGCCCCGTCTTTTGCTCTGAACCCCAGGCCTGTTATTACCCAGTTAAGCGGCAATGAATCCTGAACTTCCAGATAGGTTTCCCTGCCAGGAATATTAACACCTATTGGCTCACTCCAGTTTCCAGCAAATGAAGCGGCAGACGTTACCAGAAATGACATTGTTACAATGATGCGCGCATGTTTTTTCATCTTTCATAATCCCTTATAAAGTATTTACGACTAAACCAAGCTTTTTGCTCAAATACTATTTCAAGCAGAAGCACACTCCATACTGTATTTAGGTTTTCTAACTTGTAAAAAAACCATTTTTACGCGGAAAAGTGTAAAGTATCTCTTCATACACGGCAATACACAGCAATACCTAAAAACTAAGGGGAAACCTGATAATCCCCTCTAAATATCGCCCGCATAACAAAAAATACAGGCAGGGTAGCCATTTAATGATGCCCCCCATCCACAGACAGGTGACATCGATTGATGCTATTCAGACAACCGGAATATCTCTGTTGCGTTATGGGTTACATGAATGATGCGAAAATTTACATTTAATGGCAGAAATAAAATTTATACCATTGATATATTGTTTCTCGATGCGCATCAAAACCGGCCAACCTGTGGGATACCCACCCATGACATCAATTGCCGCTTTTTCACGCGCGCAGTATAAATTAAGTTTATACTGGTGCTTTACATACTCTCGTTACATTTTTCCCATCGATTTTTTCAGACAATAACTCATCCTGTCTTTTCAAGATTGATAAATCCACATGTGTTACTTCAACCTGAATTCCAGACTCCCCCTTCTGCCTAAAAGAACGGGTGGGTGCTACAATTGACCAGCCAGCTCCTGGTGGCCCAACTGCTCAAACTGCACAAAACCAACACACATAATGAAGCAGCTCTGCACTATTGACATATACCAGGGTTTGCTGACCTTTCATTTTTGTCACTATTGCATCTGAAAAAGCGCCCATCAAGGTGCGAGGCGCATAATCTGGTTATTCCAGAATAAGCAACAAGTAGCGCTGAATGGCGTTTTTTCAGGCGCAACCCGCAGGGCAGTGATAAAAATGAAACGTCAGCAAACCCTAATATGTGGGTTGTCCTTTATTTTCTACCTAGCCAATGATACCAACATGGAGTATTCTGGCGCGCAAATCTGTCCCCGCTGTAATACAGGTGCTGTTATCGTAAGGCCTCATTGAGTTTCCCCTTTTTTTGGCTTGGTTACCTTTCGCCTTACACCGCTTTGGACAATGCTCCAGAGCAGCGTGCCCTGAAAAAAAAGGGAAAACCCACCATACACCGCATCACAAAACCCGGAAAGAAAAGGAAAGCATTATGGGTGAGTCTACTTTCGTTATTCGTTATGCCCGCTGGATCACCCGCCATCCGTGGTTAATGATATTCGCCTCTGTATTTCTGGTGATGATCGCATCCACAGGTATGAAACACCTGACGATCAAAACCGATTACCGGGTTTTTTTCAGTGAAGATAATCCCCAATTGCTTGCATTTGAGACGCTGGGGACGATGTACACCAAAAATGATAATGTCATGTTCATTCTGGCTCCCAAAGACGGAAACGCCTTCAGTAAAGCGACGCTGGAAGCAGTAAAAACACTGACCGAAAAAGCCTGGCAAACCCCCTATTCCATTCGTGTAGATTCACTGGCCAATTTTCAAAACACTGAAGCCAAAGGTGATGATTTGCTGGTCAGAAACCTGATCGATGAAGAGATCGAACTGACGGATGATAACCGTAAAAAAATAAAACGCATCGCACTCAGTGAACCCATGCTGCTGAACCGCTTTGTTTCTGACCGCGCCCACGTCACCGGCATCAATGTCACCGTGCAATTACCCGGTGAAAAATCAACTGAAGTTCTGGAAATTGCGACTTTCGCACGTAATATTGCGGCAGAAATTGAAGCATTATATCCACAAATTGATATCTATCTCAGCGGCGTAATATTCATGAACAATGCCTTCTCTGAGGCAGCAAAAAGCGATTTGAAAAAACTGGTTCCCATCAGTTTTATTCTTATGCTGATCACTCTTGGCGTGATGATTCGCGGATTTTCCGGCACCTTTGCCACCCTGCTGGTGATCATCGGCTCCATCATGACGGCTATGGGCCTGGGAAGTTATCTGGGTTTTCCCATTACCGCACCCTCTGCCGCCACGCCGACGATCGTGCTGACTATTGCCATTGCTAACTGCGTGCATATCCTCGTGACCATGCTGCATGAAATGCGTATGGGCCGTGACAAAAAATCAGCTATTGTAGAAAGCCTGCGTATCAATATGCAGCCGGTGTTTCTTGCCAGCATCACAACTACCCTGGGGTTTTTAAGCATGAATTTTTCCGATGCCCCGCCCTTTCAACATCTTGGCAATATGGTCGCCATCGGTGTCGTTGCTTCCTTCTTTTTATCCGTCATTTTTTTGCCGGCACTGATGTCAGTATTACCCGTGCGCGTAAATCCTGTTGCCAATGATGATTTTCACCTGATGCATCGTGTCGGTGATTTTGTGGTCCGGCAGCGCCAGAAACTGATTTGGGGAATGAGTATTGTGGCCATTGTTTTAATTGCATCAATACCCCGCAATGAAATGAATGATGTATTCGTCCATTATTTTGACGAGACTATGCAGTTCCGCACCGATGCTGATTTTATGACGGAAAACCTGACAGGCCTTTATATTATCAGCTATTCGCTGGACTCCGGTGAAGCCGGGGGCATCAGCGACCCTGAATACCTGCGGGAAGTCAGCGCTTTTGCAGACTGGTATCGTGCGCAGCCGGAAACCATTCATGTCAGCAGCATTACCGACATTATGAAACGACTCAACAAAAACATGCACGGTGATGAGCAAAGCTGGTACAGGCTGCCCGATGAGCGCGATCTGGCTGCACAATATTTGCTGTTATATGAAATGTCATTGCCTTACGGGCTGGATCTGAACAATCAGATCAATGTGGAAAAGTCCGCTACACGTTTTACTGCCACACTACAAACATTGTCAACCAATGACTTGCTGGCGCTGGATAGACGCGCTAACGACTGGCTGAGAAAAAACACCCCGCACATCAGTGGCAAAGAAGGCAGCGGGGTATCAATCATGTTTGCGGACATTGGAAAACGTAACATCGTTGGTATGCTGATCGGTACTACTCTCGCATTGATCGGCATTTCCTTAATCCTGATTGTCGCCTTGCGCTCCGTTAAAATTGGCCTGCTGAGTCTGATTCCCAACCTGATACCTGCGGCGATGGGTTTTGGCCTGTGGGGGCTGCTGGTGGGCGAAGTGGGGCTCAGTCTTTCCATTGTCGCGGGGATGACTCTGGGCATCGTGGTCGATGATACCGTGCATTTTCTCAGCAAATATCTGCGCGCCCGCAGAGAAAAAGGATTGGATGCTGAAGAAGCCGTACGTTATGCATTCCGCAATGTGGGCATGGCTCTGCTGACAACATCGGTGGTATTGGTGGTCGGTTTCATGGTGCTGTCGTTGTCCAGTTTTGAGCTGAATGCCGGCATGGGACTGCTCACCGCTATCGTTATCGCCTTTGCGTTATTGGCGGATTTTTTATTATTACCCCCCATTCTCATATTGTTTGACCGGAAAAAAGTCCATAAACAACCTGCCATCAAAGCGCTTGAGCATGCGTCATTTTCTGTCTGCAAAAAGGGATAAAAACAACAAAGCGTGGGGGTTTTCAACCTTCGGCTAAAAGACTTTAAAAAAACGGACTAGAACGTACCGATAAATAGTGATAAAAAGGACAACTCTCAGCGGAAGGAAACAAGCTGACATTTCCAGCAGAAAGGAGACAGGCTGACACCTCAATGACCAAACCCTCTATAAAGCCGTGACGAATGGAAAGACAAAGCCATTCAGTATGTCAATAAATTCCGGAAACCCGGAAAACGCCAATAAAAACAACCCCTGCTTGGCGCGATGCGGCATAACGGCAAAGATTAAGCATGTGTCTACCGTTGACGCGGCATCTCGTGGCTGCCTCATCTGTGGATAAACGGCCTGGATCGCTCTGGAAAACAAGTGTCGTTTGAACATCTTACCTGTGCATTGAAAAACAACCAGGCACAACGTGAAACAATGAGACATCAGAAATGAGCATAAAAACCATTACTTATACCAACAAGCATCGGTAAAAATACTCAATTTTAAAAATTTTAATTTATCAAGGTACTCTTATGTTTGAAGCTATCATCATCATTACTGCGATTGCGGCCATCATTACTGTTGCCATTTTCGTCCGCGCCATGTGGGACCCGTTCTATTGTTGCTTCATGACCACTGCGGATATTGGTGTGTTGTCATCCTCATCACTCATCAAAATCTCACCTTCCGTTTATATCAGCGAACATTTTATCAATTCCGGAAACTCCGGAAAATGGGCGCGCAGCATCACCAAATTCTCGCGCATGCTCGTGGTAGTCCATAACGGGGAGTTGTGCCTCTACAACCCGTGCCCACTGACAGAAGAGCTGCGGAAAGAGCTTGATGAGCTGGGAAACATCCAACGTGTCGTTGTGACCAATTGTTTTCATTATGCGTTTCTTACGCAATACATTGATGCCTACCCTGAAGCGTCATTCCTGGTTCCTCAAGGCATGATGTGGAAACGGCCTGAACTGCAACAACATTGTACGGCAATCCCGGCGGCAACAGAGGGCTCGTTATTTGCCGGCACACACTATTTCAGGCTGCCCGACTTTTATCAGGAGCATGTCATATTCGTCGAGGAGGCGGGGTTGCTTTACTGTAGCGACACACTTTATATCAGGGAACCTGAAACGCGTCCCCATGGCCGATTCGAGATCCGGCTGATGCAAAAATTCATACGCTTAATCAGTTTTTCTCAGCCTTGCGGGGCGATACATTACTTTGATTATGTCCGACAGTTTCGCTACCCCGGCTCGGACGATTTACATAAAAAAAATGTGGAATGCTGGCGCAAAATTTTCGCGCTGCCCATTACTCGCGTAACAACCGGCCATGGCGTATTCTGCGGGTGTGTATCTGTCACAAAAAATGAACTGCAAAATCTCTTACGTTGTATTGAGCGCAAAGATGGATGGATGGACCGGGCTGGCCGGGTGGTGTTTCGTCTGTGTGTGAGAGGGTCATCAATCCGCTACAGAGACTGGACATGCCTGTACGATAAGGAAGCACAATTTGGTTATCACTCCCCCGTCAAAGAAGAAAAGGGGTAACGACCAATGTCATTCAATTAAGCCAGAATTCCTGTCTGGTACAGGTTGACGGCGAGCCTGCTCAATTCAGAACGCGCCTGCTCGTTAGATATCATCGACATTTAATTGCAACCATAATTCCAGCAAGGCCATGTGCCAGAGTTTGCTGCCCTGCAATTTGGTAAAGTGTTTGTCCGGCTCAGCAAGCAACCGGTCAACATAGTGTCGATTGAATACCCCGCGCTGGCGACAGGCGTCAGAGTTGAGTATGCCGGACATGAAGTCGAGGAAATCCCCGCGCACGTATTTCAGTGCCGGCATAGGAAAATATCCCTTGGGACGATCAATAACTGAATCTGGAATCAGGCCACGGGCGATATTTCTCAGGATGTGCTTGCCTCCGGATTTCATCTTTAACTCCGGTGGCATACGCATCGCCAGTTCAACCAGTTCATGATCCAGAAAAGGCACCCGTGCCTCCAGCCCCCAGGCCATGGTCATGTTGTCAACACGCTTCACCGGATCGTCAACAATCAGCGTGGTAATATCAAAGCGCAATACACGGTCGAGGAAACTATCAGCGCCACCCTGCTCCAAATGTTTTTCCACCAGCATCGAGGTAAAGTCCTCGCTGACATAAGTCTCCGTCACTGAATCCCGAAATTCACTGTGACGGCAATCAAAATAATGACGGCGAAACCGTTCCAGATTTGTGCCACTGTCAGCATCCATTTGCGGATACCAGAAATAACCACCGAACACTTCATCTGCACCCTGACCACTCTGTACCACCTTCACTTCTTTGGCCACCTGTTCGGCGAGCAGATAAAATGCCACGGCATCCTGCCCTACCATGGGCTCAGCCATATTGCGCACGGCGTCGGGCAGCCGTGGTAAAACGTCCGCATTACGAATATGAATTTTTTGGTGCCGCGTATCAAACTGTTTCGCCACCGCATCAGAATACTCAAACTCACTGCCTGCCTCATCGGCAATGTCTTCAAAACCAATGGAAAAAGTGCGCAGATCATTCACGCCGGCTTCCGCCAACAATCCCACCAGCAGGCTGGAGTCCAGCCCGCCAGAGAGCAGCACACCGACCGGCACATCAGCCACTGACAGGCGGCGTTCCACAGCTTTGCGCAACGCATCATGAATCAGTTGCGTCCACTCACTTTCATGTTTGGGTTCAGCGGACCGTGTTGCAGAGAGATGCCAGTATTTTTTCTGTTCCGTGCGTGCATCATGCTCCACAATCATCGTGTGCCCCGGTGCCAGTTTGCTCACACCTTTCAAAATGGTATGCGGCGCAGGAATCACTGCGTGCAGGGTCAGTTGATGATGCAGGCCCACAGGGTCAATACCGCTATCCACATCACCGGCTGCCAGCAACGCTTGCACGTTAGAGGCAAAACGAAAAGCGTGTTTTGTTTTTGAAAAATACAGGGGCTTGATGCCCAGCCGGTCACGCGCCAAAAACAGGCGTTTCTGTTTCTCACTCCAGATGGCAAAAGCAAACATGCCGTGCAGGCGTTCTACACAACGCTCGCCCCAGCGGTGAAAAGCTTTGATGATAACCTCGGTGTCACCTTCAGAAAAAAACCGGTAACCGGCCTCCATTAACTCCGCACGCAGCGCCTGATAATTGTAAATTGCACCATTGAACACCAGCGACAGACCCAGCTCTTCGTCAATCATCGGCTGATGTGAACGATCTGAAAGATCAATAACCGATAGACGCCTGTGACCAAAACCCAGCGGCCCGGAAATATACAGCCCTTCATCATCCGGCCCGCGACGGGCCAGCTTTTGATTCATGCGCGTCAGCGTTGCTGTTTCGGGAGCATGACCATCAAACCGTAATTCACCGCAAATGCCGCACATCAGCCAAATCCTCGTTAAACCAACCAAAAAAGTAAAACAGCTATTCTAGCGTGAAAACTGAAATAGCAATGGAATACAATGCATTAATTACCTTTCACTCACTTTGATCCGGAAAAACCGGCGACGACACCCGGGGAAGACGCATCTCAGGAAAGTATTACTACTGTATTGTTTATGGGAACAGTAAACACCCCCCTGCACTACATGCCAAAAAAACACCTTGAAACACAACAAAACGCTGCTAACATCAAGGTGCAACGTCAATGTAATTACAAAGGGACTTGTTAATGAACACTCGGACACCACTCTCTGCAATCGTGCTCACTTCCCTGTTCACCGCACTCAGTATTTCCACAACGGCCAACGCCGAGCACGAACATCAAGCCAGACTGCTGGATGACAAACAGGCACCTACCGTGCTCTATCATCCCTCCTCTGACGATAAAAAACCGTTCACGGTCACGGTAAAAGATGACGAAGGTATCCAGTCCGTGACCCTGTTCTACCGCAAACCCGACAGCTCCCAGTTTATGACCACACGCATGAAACGGGTCGGCAAAAGCAACGCCTACATCACGGACCTGGGTCAGCGCGATCTTGGCAATAATCTGGACTTCAACATTCTGGCTGTCGATCTGGCGGGCAACAGCCAGCTGCTCAGAGGAAATTCCGGGCACGCCATCGCCTCAGCAGACAATAGCGGTCATTAACCCGTCTCACACAATCAGCGTAGCTTCGGACAACACAGCCCGTAGCTGCGCCGGATAGGGTTTTCAAAGAGTTCACCAAAGAGACGAACAAAAATCAGTGGTCTTTATCGCCCCAACCACCACCGCCTGGCGTTGCAATCGTCAGTCGTTCACCCGGCTCAATCTTAAAACTGATCTTCTCCGGCAAAACACCCTCATTGTGTAAATTATTGCCCGGCTGACCATCACCTCCGCCTCGCAGTCCCCATGGCGCATGGCGACGACGCTCGGTCAACAACGTTACGGTGGTGGGTGCCAGAAACTCAAATTCCCGTATTAAACCATCACCCCCCCGATATCTGCCTTCACCGCCTGACCCCTCCCGTAAGGCATAACGGCAAATACGTAACGGGTAATGACTTTCCAACACCTCAACAGGTGTGTTCAATGTATTCGTCATGTGTGTCTGCACAGCACTGAGGCCATCATGCCCCGGCCCGGCCCCCATACCACCGCCTATGGTTTCATAATAGTCCCACTCGGCACCGGCAACACGCGAACCCATAGCGAGATTATTCATACTGCCATGGCTGGCAGCAGGCATTTTATCCGGCAACGCCTGCGCCAATGCGCCCATCACAACATCCACCACGCGGGTGCTGGTTTCCACATTCCCCGCCGCCACTGCGGCAGGCCGCCTGGCGTTAAGCAGTGAGCCCTCAGGTGCCGTCAGGGTAATGCTGCAAAAACTGCCAGCACAAGCCGGTGTCTGTGGTGGCATCAGACAACGGAATACGTAATACACACCGGCCGCTGCCACGGACAAAGGACAATTGATATTACCCGCAGTCTGTGGCGCGGTACCGGTAAAATCCACATGAACTTGATGACCCCTCACACGCAGTGTCACCACAATGGCGATATCGCTGTTACCCAAACCATCACCGTCCATCACATCCTCAAAATAATATTCACCATCAGGAATATCACCCAGACAACTCTCCGCCAAACGCCCAGCATAGGTATTGAGCTGTTGCAGGCTCTCTTCATATCGCGCCACACCCATGCTCTGCACCAATGCGGTGAGCCGTGTCAGCCCGGCACGATTGGCCGAAATCTGTGCCGCGAAATCACCACCGGATTGTTCTGAATTGCTGGTCGCCCCAATGATCGCTGTCAATCGATGCTCATCCAGCCTGCCTTCGCGCACCAAAAATGTGGGTGGAATGATCATGCCTTCATCACTCAACTGCCGGGAAATAGGCATAGAGCCGGGGGTGCTGGCCCCGATATCAGCATGGTGAGCGCGATTGGCAACAAATCCCACCAGTGTATTTGCAGCAAACACCGGAGCAATGACCGTGACATCCGGTAAATGGGTACCACCAAGATAAGGATCATTCAGAATCACCATGTCACCCGGTGACCACGGCAAGTCAGCGACAATATCACGCATGGCATAAGCCATACTGCCGAGATGCACCGGAATATGCGCCGCCTGGGCACAAAGTTCGCCGTCAGCATCAAACACCGCGCAGGAGTAGTCCAGTCGGTCCTTGATGTTGGGTGAAAAGGCGGTACGTTGCAGCACCGCACCCATTTCCTCACATACGGCCTCGATACGGCTGGCAAACAGACTAAGTTCGATGGAATTCATGACGCCAGTGTAGCGTAACGTCCACCCGCCTCCCACCGCTATGCCTGATTATTTTACTTGGTTATTAGCCCGAGGTAGAATGCACAGCCGTCGCCTTTTGACGACCTTGCGCGCATAATATCGCGCTTCAACATTATCGCCAGCAAACAATCCCTGGCACGATTTCGACACAAACATTAAAAGCAAGACGAGGAGAAAGAAAACATGGCACACGAACTGCCTGCACTGCCCTACGCACAAGATGCCCTGGCCCCGCACATCTCAGCGGAAACCCTGGAATACCACTACGGCAAACATCACCAGACTTATGTCACCAACCTCAACAACCTTATCGAAGGTACCGAATTCGCCGACGCCAGCCTCGAAGACATCATCATGAAGGCCGAAGGCGGCCTGTTTAATAACGCCGCCCAGGTATGGAACCATACCTTTTACTGGAACGGCCTGAGCCCCAATGGTGGTGGCGAACCCAGTGGCGCACTGGCTGACGCCATTAACAGCACCTTCGGTTCTTTTGCCGATTTCCAGCAGAAATTTGCAACGTCCTGTGCCACCAATTTCGGCTCCGGCTGGACCTGGCTGGTAAAAAACAGCGACGGTACGCTGGAAATTGTCAATACGTCCAATGCCGCCAACCCCATGACAGCAGGCCAGACGCCCATCATGACCTGCGATGTGTGGGAACACGCCTACTACATCGATTACCGCAACGCCCGTCCCAAATATGTGGAAGCATTCTGGAATCTGGTGAACTGGGATTTCGTGGCCGGTAACTTCGGCGGCTAAGCTTCCGCCTGGAACGTGCATGTTCCTTAAGTGCATAACACAAGAAAGGGGCCATTGGCCCCTTTCTTCATAATAAAAATCCCCGGGGCAAGCCCTCTCGCTGAACGCTCGACTTTCTCGTTGCACTCGAAAGCGAGGTATTCAACCGGAATGTTTATCTATTTTTCGCCCCAAGGGACGGGGAATAGAACCCGGAGGGATTCAAGGTGTAAACAATAAAGAACCACCTCTTAATCTGACCTTAATCATTTATTCATAGTTTTCCCCCTTGATTACTTTGATAATGCAGTGATGTTCAGGCTAAAACTCACCTTGGCACTTGCCATACTATTAATCATTGTATTGTTGCTGGCCGCCACCCTGTATTGGGGGGCTCACCGGGAAGAATACTATTTTCAGCGCAGCCAACTGACTCATGATGCCGCCCTGGCTTACGTTCAGCTCTCCCATGACGCCTATCGTCATTTCAAGGAACTGGTAGATATAGTAGTGCTTGACGGTGATGTCAGCGTAGAACAGGCAAAACTCTCCTATCAAAAACTCCACCAATCACTCAATCAACTACGAATTGCCACCAATGCCGAGATAGCACAAGTGGATGAGCATGAGCTGGAACAGGAAAAAAACGAGCTTGAGCAAATCGATGCTATCGAAAAAATTCTGACTGAAGGTGTCTGGGCGTTTGACCGCATCATGGCATTGCAACGTCGTGGCGCGGAAGAATCCGCACAGGCCGTATTAAGAACTGTACTGGAACAAACCATTGACCAGCAGTTCAAACCTATTATCGATACGGCCATTGCTGAAGAACGTGCGGAACTGGAGGATGCCCGTCAACACGCTAAAGAGTTACTGAGCGACCTCAAATGGATGGCTGCAATAACCGCTATAGCAACCTTCTGTTTGGCATTAGCGATGGCAGCCTGGTTGTTACGCAGCCTCAGCACTTCATTAAACCGGCTGGTCATTGGAGTACGCCAGGTAGCCAAAAATGATTTGACACACCGTATTGAGTTACCCGGGCGCAACGAGTTCACCTATCTGGCAAAAAACTTCAACGACATGACCCGGAAACTGGCTCAACAACGCCAACATCTACTGCTTGCCCATACGGAATTGGAAAACAAAGTGAATGCCCGCACCCGTGAACTCCGGCAAGCCAATGAAAAACTGCAACATATCGACGAAGGCCGACTACGCTTTTTAGCTGATATCAGTCATGAACTGCGAACTCCACTAACGGCTATTCGCGGTGAAGCTGAAGTGACAATCCGCGGCAAAGACAAACCCATAGAGGAGTATCGTGATACTCTCATGCGAATTGTTGAGCTTAGCAGCCAGTTAGGAAAACTGGTGGAAGACCTGCTATTCATGGCTCGCGCCGAATCATCCAACCTTCGCTTTGAACTCATTCCTCTTGTGTTGAATAAGTTACTCAGCAATGTCTATGAAAGTACCCAGGCACTGGCTCAACAATATCAACTGCACTTGAGCTTGAAACTGCCACAGCAAGACATTTGTGTTTCGGGTGACCGGCTGCGGTTGCGTCAGGTATTATTAATCCTGATCGACAACGCTTGTCGCTATTCCAGCCCCGGTGGCCAGATTATTATCACCCTGAAAACTGACAAGAACCATGTCACCATAACTGTCAACGACCAAGGTATGGGAATTCCAGCCACCGAGCTGAAAGAAATATTTAAACGCTTTTATCGGGGAGAACAGGCTCGCAACGAGGAACCTTCCGGCTCCGGGTTAGGGTTGCCGCTGGCCAAGTCAATTATTGAAGCTCATCAAGGTACTATCGAAGCAACCAGCACCCCGGGCCAAGGCACCTGCATCGCTGTCACCTTACCGAGGTTATAACCTAAAATTGTCACTTCAGGTGATTAGTAAATGATGAACACTCCGTTTTTTTGTAAGGGTACAAGTAATGATGATTTTGATTATTGAAGACGATGAACGAATTTTACAGTTTATTAAACGAGGACTGGAGGCAGAAGGCTATCTGATTGAAACAGCCACTACCGGAAAACTGGGCTTGCAGCTTGCTACCCACGCTAAATATGATCTGATATTACTGGACTTGATGCTTCCCGACATCAGCGGACAGGATGTCTGTCGCCAACTGCGCCAACAAGGCATAACCACCCCTATTTTGATGATCACGGCTATGGATGCCCTGGAAGATAAAGTAACCGGACTACATATAGGAGCCGATGACTACCTCACAAAACCTTTTGCCTTTGATGAACTGGTCGCCCGTATTCAAGCACTGCTGCGACGTTGCCAGGGCTATAAAGAGCAGCCTGCCGAACTACAAGTATCTGACCTGACACTTAACAGAGAGACCCGGGAGGTTCACCGTGCAGGCCAGTTTATTGAATTAACGCCCAAGGAACATGCACTACTGGAGTATTTTATGAGCGCCCCTGGACGGGTATTCAGCCGCAGCAAAATTCTCGATCATGTATGGGGTTACACCACGGACCCATTGACCAATGTGGTGGAAGTCCACATTCGTAATCTCAGAAAAAAAATGGATGAAGAATTTACCACGCAGCTGATCAAAACGGTACGAGGTTTTGGATATAAGCTGGAGAATATAAAACCAGTGACAAAATCAAATCACCCACTGTAGTCGCATCTGTAGAATTGTTGGCGTTTCCCGTCCTGCTTCGGTATCCGCATTCACCTGAATATAGTTGAACATCAACCGAACATTTTTATTCAGGTAGCCGTTCAGCGCCCAGGCGGTGTTAACCTGCCGCCCCCCGCTGACTGTGTCAGTACGACTATTGAGATCAAGAAAGCTATACCGTACTGCCACCTCCCATTCACTCCCTTTTTTCGGTCTCACCTTGGAAAACGCCCCGGAACGACTGGAATAACGCCGCTGATAACCACGAACCAACCAGCTAATATAGACATAACCACCGTCGAAAATCTCATTCTCCTGATCACCGTAGCGGAAAACCTGCGTCTGGATATACTCTCCCTGTAAAGAAATTGCTCCCAATACCAGAGCAGCTTCCAGACCCGCACTCAAATAACTGTTAACATTTCTCATCCGTCCAGTGCTGACAAAACGTGTATCGATAACAGCTGACTCCGGCCGGCTACGAATACGGAGCCGATCTCCTTCACCTGGAATACCATACGAGACAGAAGCCCCCAAATGCAAAGTGCGATTTTTTTGTGTAATGGGAGCAGTAGTAAAACGACCACTGAAACCATAACCCTTCTTCTCTGCCAGCAAATCGGCCTCCTCAATATAACTCTCCCAGAAAATACCGGCTGCCATCCCCCAGTTATTGCGCCAACGCTGCACACCAAAACCGACGCTGGAATCAAGAACCAAAGCATTCGCCAGGGAGCGCTCCATAAACACCAGACTGTTGGAACTCGTACCTTTCTCCATACCGAATGGGTTTCCAAACTGACCAGCGGTGATATAAGTGTTCTCAAAACCACTGTAACGCAACCATAAAGAACGATAACGTTTTTCAGCATCCAGCAAATTGTACTGGACCCTCAGATGCCAGTCTTTGAACAGCTCACCCCGTAGTGACAAACGCGCCCGGCGTACCATCCAATCATTTTTCAGGCGCATTTTATCCTCATTGAACATTGCTCCGTCCAGATGCAGTCTTCCACCAGCTTTAATCCGGACATTCCCGTTTCCAGATTGATACAAAAGACCATCGGTAAAATTGGCTGAAAAACTATTGGCATAAACGGGAAATGTTGGAACAACTAATACAGCGAATAAAACCTTTTCCCAGAAGGACGGGATGATCATGATATTGTATTTTGCGGATTACATACCCGCCCCCTGTTAAGCCGCATCCATTTGTGCCTTATAAAGATTGTAATAACATCCTCGACAACTCAGCAATTCATGATGAGTACCCTGCTCCACAATTTTTCCCTTTTCCAATACCAAAATTAAATCAAAATTCTTCACCAATTGTAAATTATGCGCAATCATCAAAATTGTTTTATTCCGCTGCATCTGATCGATTGCCTTGTGAATTGCTCTTTCTGAAATAGCATCGAGTGCCGATGTTGCTTCATCCATTATTAAAATGGTTGGTTTCTTTATCAGCGCACGCGCCAGGGATATGCGTTGTTGCTGCCCTCCTGACAACATCGACCCACGTTCTCCGACAATGGTTTCATACCCATCTGGAAATGCGGTAATAAAAGAATCGGCATTTGCTTGTCTGGCAGCCCATTTAATCTGCTCATTGCTTGCATCAAGCAGACCATACCCGATATTCTCGGCAATACTGGCATTAAATAAAACAGGACTCTGTAAAACAACGCCTATTTTCTCCCGCAATGAGTTGCGGGTAAACACCTGTATATTCATGTCATCAATCAACACACTGCCATTTTGTGGTTCGACCAATCGCAACACCAGCTTGGCAATGGTCGATTTCCCCGCTCCTGAAGGACCGACCAACGCAACTCTCTGGCCCGGAAAAATAGAAAATGATACATCGTTAAGTGCATTCACTTTGCTGTCAGGATATTGAAAACCAACAGATGAAAAAGTAATTTTTCCAATAAAGTCAGATGCAACAATAGCATCATCCCGATCAGCAATCGCAGGCTCGGTATTCAATATTTCAGACACTCGCTCCATACTCACAATAGCGCGAGAAAATTTAGTCGTGAGTTTTGCCACACTGCGAATAGGCTTGTAAATATTTTTCACATAAGAAACGAAAACCAATACGTCACCCGGTGATAATGTTTTTTGAACCGCATATATTGAACCTACCAAAATCACCAGCGCCGTACCAAATGCCGTCACAATATCAGCTGAACGAGCAGTCAGCACTTCCAGCCTGTCGGCATAGATACTTTGTTCCATTGTCAGTTCATTTTCTTTATTAAATCGATCACTTTCGTAATTTTCACGCGCATAAGTCTGAACCAAAGGAATAGCGATTAACACCTCATTAACTCGTGCAGCAATTTTTCCTTCCTGACGTCGCTGTGAGCGCACTGTTATTCTTAATTTTTTGTACATAACATATAGCACAACAATAACAACCGGAAATGTAATAAAAACAATCACACTCAACTTCCAATTCATCATAAACATGACGATAAACATACCTATAATCAATAATAACTGAGTAAAAATAGTCATTATGGACTCAGAAAAAACATCTTTTAATGCATTAGTATCTGCGGTTAACTTGGCCAGAGTATCGCCTGCTTGTGAACGCTGATGAAAACTAAGGGGAAGGCTTTGCAAATGAGAAAACAACTCACAACGCAGGTTAAACACGATATTATTACCCAGTTTTGCGGTGATAAATGACTGATAATAAGAAAAAAAACCGCGCATTAATGCAATAACAACTACAGCTACAGATAGAACTGAAATAGCAGCATATACATTATCTGTAAAAAGATAAAACCCAAAAAAACCAACACCAATCCCAGGGTCATCAACAAGCAGAACATAATCAAAAATGAATTTTATTGGCCAGGGAATCAACAGCGTCATTGCAATAAAACCAAACATACACAATACCGCAATGAATATATCGCGCTTAGAACTCAGCAACCTCTGGAGAACAATATTATTAAGAATTTTATGTTTTTTTGTGATACTTTTCATTTTCACAAAATTACTCTCGCAGAAAACAAAATATAACCATTAGTGATAATCGTGATGAAATATTTTTTGTTCGCATAAATTAATGATGTCCATCATGTATGGTTTACGCTGAGGGATGAGTGTACAGAGATAAATATGGCGCATCAGGGTAAGAAGTGCATAGATTCTTATTGGGCTTCGCTCCGCACCACCTGAGAGTTCAATATACGATTCAAGAACAGCTTCTTCATGTTGTTTCAGCGCCAATTCATCACCACACTCACGAAGGCTATACTCTGTCAAATGACCCATAAAATTACCAATATCGATTGCAGGGTCACCCATACAAAACAAATCAAAGTCCACGACATAGACTCGCCCTGGTGATAATGAGGACGGGGATGAATCAACAATAATTTGCTCGGGATAAAAATCCCGGTGAATAGGACGTAACGGCCTGTCAATTAAGTTACACGAAATCGATTGAGATTTCTCCAATAAACGCTGAAGCCTTTTTTCCAGATTTGGATATTCTCTGTATATTCGTTGAAATCTGTCTTTAAGAATATCCAATTCCTCAAACAGGGTGTGCTTACGCCGCGATAAAACCCTGCCAACATGAATTTTGTATGCTGCGCGTGCAACATCCGGCATAACATTAATACTGTCAGGACTCAGCAATAAATCTTCCAGATTTCGCCCAGTTAATTTTTCCTGCAACCACATATTTATTTTTTTGAGCCTTCCCAAAGGAAAAGCAATAGAAACACCATCGTAACTCTTTTGTGAAAACCCGTTTTCCCATAATTCACTTTGTAGCTGGTAGTCTTTTTTTCCTGATCGTTTTGTTCTTATTTTCCCTAGCAAAGCAATAGTCCGAATAGCATTATCATGTTTCAGTTCACATACGTATTCAATCAGGCAGCGTTTCCCGGGTTTGTGTCGGACAACTTCAATGGATTTAAGATGCAAAGACTCATACGGCTGACAAATAGCAGGCAGCCGCTGAAACTGATCCGTAATATATGAAGGATTCAGTGCTAGCGTTACAGTGGGAAGCGCTAAATCTGATATTGTATTGAATGAGTCTTTCATCAACGTTTTGATGTTTTTTTCTACGCCACCCATTATAACGCCCCGACAATATCCAATACACGTTTGACGCTATGGTCCCAGGTATGCCTTTCTTTCACTACATTCGCTGCATTAACACCCATCAACCTGGCCTTATCGGGGTTTTCAAGGATATTGAAACAATGCCTGGTCAGTCCTTCGATGTCATCAGGCTCATAAAGCAGACCGGTTTCATTATCCTGAATAATATTTTTTATTTGCCCAATTCGGGTAGTCACAATGGGTACTGCACAAGCCATATACTCGAATAACTTTAATGGTGAAAAATAAAAGTCATGCTTTATCTGAGCATAGGGTGCTAATGCAATATCAAACAGCTTAATAATATCTGCTATATCCCGATGTGGAAAAGTACCGGAAAAAACAACATTGTTCTCCAGGTTTTTCTCTCGGAATTGATTCTCCAGATTCGTGCGCAATGGACCTTCCCCAACAATAAGTAACTGTACATGCAGATATTTATCTCTGATATTGCTAAGCAAGGACGGTAAAATATCAACACCATGCCATGGACGTAAACCACCAACAAACCCCAATACCGGGCCTTGACGTATGCCCAGTTTTTTCTTCAACCCAGGATTGCCATTTTTGTTATTAAAATACTCTGGATTAACACCATTAGGAATGACGTGAATAAGGCTGTCATCAATTCCCAGAGATATGACATAATTTTTAAGTTCTTGTGATACACAAAGAACAGCATCTGCGTTGAATAGCAATTTATACTCAGCAGCATAAGCAAGCTCACTTGTTTCACTTGAGCGATATATATTCTGCTCCATTGCCAAGGGGGCATTGATTTCAACAACAAGGGGAATATTAAACGATTCTTTTAGCTCTACACCTGTCGTGGAATACAGCGATGCACGAACGTAAATAAAGTCCGGGGGTGAATTCTTAAACCGCCGAAATAAACGTGTCTCAAATTCTTCATTGTAAATAATTCGACGTATTTCACCAGCTAAAGATGGCGCAGAATTCAACGTATTGGTATACGATTTTATGGCACGAATCACTTCACTTGCATTTTCCCTCATAGGGAATTGAATAAACTCTGCGTCAACATGTTGCGCTTCCTCCCATGGTGATCTGGTTGCCGATGGAGCAGCAATAACAAGCGAATGCCCGGCCCTAATAAAGGCATTAGACATTTCACGCACATGCACTGCTGCACCCTTTTTTCCCAGTACAGGTATTCCATAATCAGGGCAAATATAAAGTATTTTCATGCAACATGTTCTCATATTCTTGTGGTTTAAGACGCTTGTGAAGCGGCTTGATTTCTGGTTGAAATTTATTAAATATCAAATGACGGAGTATTTTTGTGTTTTTATCAATATCAAAATCATCTTCAATCAGTTTTCTGGCATTTTTTGACAACTTTACTCTCAGATCACTATCACGCAATAATCTTTCAATAGCCTCGGCTAATTGGGATGAATTTTTTTCATTGACCAAAATCCCTGTGCTATTGTTTTTAACAACCTCAGGTATTCCAGTAACACCTGTTGATACACAGGGTGTTCCCAGTGCCATTGCTTCCAATAACACGGTTGGCAGCCCGTCTCTGTTTCCATCATTCGCAACAATGCAGGGTGCTGCAAATACGCTGGCATTCTGTATCAGATACTTAACTTCACTTTGTGTTTTTGCGCCTTTAAAAGTCACAAATTTACCCAGGTTATAACGTTCAATCTGTTCCTTAAGTTCTTCCTTTAATGGCCCGTCACCGATAATAAAACATTGAAAAATTATTTTTTTCTGGCGCAAAACAAAACAAGCATCAATCAAGATGGAAATTCCTTTTTTCTCAACAAACCTACCAACAAACACTATTACTCTCGGTCTTTCTCTTGGGTTCATATAAATAAATTTGTCCAGCGACAAGCCATTGTAAACACGCTGTAGTCGTGCGTATTTATCACCATAGCACTGTTTTATATATGAATAATTAAAATCACTGATGGTAATGGCTGCATGTGAGTTATCCAGCTTATCGGCAAAGTCTTTCTCGATCACGTCATGATGAAAAATATCTTTTGCATGAGTCGTGAAAGTATATGAAATACCCAAAAATAAAGCCGCTAAACGAGACACAGTAGTTGCTGTGCTGGCAAAATGCGCATGTAAATGTTTTATTTTTCGCTCACGCACTATTTTGGCCAATAACAACGACTGTCCTACTTCTTTTGCACTATAGCTCTTTGCTATTTGTAACTTTTTCCAAAAACCAGGATAACGTGTGGAATCATCGCAAATCATCCTCCACAATTTTTCACCACTGAAAGATTCTTCGGGAATATAGGTAACCGTTGCTTTAACTTTTGAAACAATATCGTGAAAACGTCCATCAACAGGCTTTCTAAGAGAGAATATTTCTACTTCTACTCCTGCGGCTTCATGCGATAGTATTTCATTAACAATAAATGTTTCGGAAAAACGTGGGTACATTTTTATGACGTATGCAATGCGATTTTTTAACGGTGTAGGCATAGATACTCCTTGCGTGAATTTATATTCACCTAGTGATCCGGGAATACATCCCGCTATGGGCGGGCAATTAGACCAATCAACTTCGACAAGCGTTTCAATCCATTTAAGTCTATTTTTTTACTGATACCGTTGATTTCTGGGCCACGACTAATCAACCAATCTGTTATTTTTCCGGGAGAAATGTCATCCGGGTGAAGAACATCAACAACACCAATTTGTTGTAATCGGCAAGCCCTCACCCATTGTTCCATACGGGGTTTAACTCGTGGGACAATAAGAGATTTCTTTTTCAGGGAAAGTATTTCACATACGCTATTGTATCCACCCATCGTGATAACACGATCAGCCCTTCTTATTAGACAGCCCGGTTCTTTCATAAAGTCAAATATATGCATATCTTCCCTCTCAGAAGAAATTTTGAGCAATCGATGCTGGATAGGGTTCGGTAAATAAGGCCCGGCAATCAACATTCCCTGATAATTTTCCGGTAACGGTGCGTCAACAAAAGCTTCGGCAAGCCTGGCACCATCCTGGCCGCCACCCAGCACACAAACAACCAGTTTTTTCCCGGGAATTAGAAACTTGACAATTTCACGATTCATATTAAATGCATTGGCATTCTTTATTCGGGGACGTTGATCCAGATAGCCGGTATAGCTGACTTTCTTGGCAACACTTTCAGAAAAATAATTCTCAGCGGCCAAATCATAGATTGCAGGATCACCATAAATCCAAATGGCATCATAATAATCATGGTAGGATTTTTCATTCAATAAATATTGTGGTCTTGATACTTTTAATTCATCCTGAATATCCCTTAGCCCAAGAACACATCGTGTTCCCGTCTGCTCCTTTAAATAACGCAATGAAAGCTCTAATTCCCCTAATGCGCCACTGGCCACATTATCAACGATAAACACATCAGGTTTAAACGATTGCAAAACAGAATGAATGGTATTCTCTCTCAGCTCATATAGCTCATGATTTTCCAAGTCTAAATTTCGTGGTTGATAATTCCCTTCCAGTGTTTTGTGATACGACGGAAGTACTAAACAGTCAACATTTTTCGGCAGCGGAAATTGACCAACCTCTTTTGCACCGGCAATCAGTAATATAGTGGGATTAATATGGGATTCTGCCAGGGTTTGCGCAATCAATATATTTCTCCGCATATGACCCAGCCCCATAGTGTCATGCGAATAAAGTGCGATGCGACAACGGCGTGAAATCCTCCGTAACTCACTTGGGTTATTATTTTTCAACCCGTTACTACACGCATATGTTTTTACACTCCTGACTCTCATACCAACAATTCCTTATTATTTGATAAAATCGTTACCGGAGAAACCACCTGGAACTTTACGCTTCATTAAATCTGTAATTTTTTTCCTGATCATGATGTATTACAGCAGACTAAAACGAATATTTTATTGAACAAAAGATTAAAAACAGATAAAGAAAATATTATTTAAAGATAAACCTATTTTCCGCTGAAAGAGATGTAAATTCGAGATTACGAAAAATAAGGGAGTATTCTACGGGTTATTGGGGATCACGCCTGCGCTCAGATCAAAGCTGACAACTAACTATATAAGAGCAGCTATTCCTGATACAAGTCATCCCATCATTGTGGCTGACTCTGGATTTAAAGCACCTTTTACCGATATATTGAAAATCAATTTCAGTGGCATTGGCTTGGGCGTATTCGTGGGCGCGATTTTCTTTGTCAGGAAAATCAGCCTGGTCAATGGGTTAGCGCTAAATCGCTCCACAAGAAAGCCACGACAGTCGCGACGGGCTTGGGGTTTCTACAATGGGTTAGAAACAACCCACTATCGGCATTTATTGTGCTTCTCCGTCAGCCCAAAAAGCAACGTAAAGCCTCACTCTCAAAGGCAAAAGATGCCAATCCAAAAGTAATAATAAGGTTCATGTGAAACGGGAAAGCGAACCATGGTTATTGGTTGCTTCGTTATCTTTACAAAAATGCACACCGAAACAGATAGTGAAAATTTATCGTACCCGCATGCAAATTGAAGACGGCTTTCGGGATTGCAAAGCGGTGTTATACAAGTGAGATTGTGGGGATACCTCAGGGTCAAAGCCCTTTTAAGGGAGTTACCCGGCCTCCCCCGCTATGCCTGACTAATCTTGGTCTTTAATTTCCGCTCAATTTTTCCCGAAAATAGAGCCTGTAAAATATTCTGACTAAACGTTAATGTTCATGCAATTTTTCTTGCAACCAGACTTTAATCAGTGACTGGTAAGGCACATCACGAGCATGCGCCGCCGATTTTATAGAATCCAGAAGGTGCTGTGGAAGGCGAAGCGAGATTGTTTTTGTTGTTGGCTTCAGGTTTGGCAGAATCACGTTGTTGGCTTTATCCCAGTCAAGGTAATCTGAGGAATCGTTCTGCTCCCAAAATAACTGCTCTTCTTTTTCGTTAGCAAACCGTGGAATCGTTTTAAGTGTTTTTTTCATATATTGCTCGCTCTTTTTTGTGCATATTTCTAGCTGAAATAACACGTATTTTTTCTCCCGCTTCTCCTGTTTGACGCAGAGTAAAAGTAATATGTAACGGTCTATTTTCATCCGACTTTCCTAGCGCATGAAATCGTGGTTCTTGATTGACGTGTTTGTAATCCTCTAGTAGCAATAACGGCGCATTAAAAAAGACCTGCTCTGCTTCGGCCATAGAAACACCATGCTTTTTGTTCTTTCGAGCATTCCCTTCATCCCAATCAAATCCTGTGATATCCGTTAAATTAACCATTTGCGTATATTATAGTAATATACGCAAAAAAGGCAATCTTTCGATATACCAAGCACCAATATAGGTAGCGTATTCGCTGAATTATCCTCCAGATCCTTAAACTAGCCTTTTTTGCTGTAAAATAGGCCGTTTAAGGCTTAGTATTATCTTGCTTTTAACATTTAACTCTATACTTTCAACAGGTCAGCTCTTTATCAGAACCCGTTAAGGGGATCTGACCGGCCTCCCCCGCCGTGCCTGACCAATCTTGGTCTTTAATTTCCGCTCAATTTTTTCCCGAAAATGATCATTACCCAGCGGCGTGCCCGTTTGCCATGCTGCGCGAATGGATTTTAGCTGGTCGTCATCAATATGCACTTTAAACAGACTTTTGTAATTTTCACAGCGCGTCGCCTTCGTCCGGCCCATCGCCGTATACAGCGGGTGCTCGGTCACCGTTGCATCATCTTTGCCCTGCGCATTATGCCGGTAACTACTCCACCGATAGTAACCCGGGGATTTCACCATGCTGGCCCGCAGAGGATTTAACTCAATGTACCGCATACAGGTCAGTAAATAGTCCTCATCACTGATCAGCGACGCCTTGAACCGGCCTTCCCACAGGCTGCCACTTGTACCGTATGTCTGATTGATATATGGCACATAACGCCTGCCAACGTATTGCATCATCCGGCTGATGCTTTGTTTCTCACGCGGCGTGGCTAAAATGTGGATGTGGTTGCTCATCAACACATAGGCATGAATATCACAGCAATAACGGTCAGCGGCTTCTTTCAGCCAGCCGAGGTAAGCCTGATAATCATCGTTTTCAAAAAACACTGGCTCGCAGCTGTGGCCACGCTGAACAATGTGGACGGAAATATCCGGTAAGAAAAAACGGGGCTTGCGTGGCATATGCTCTTCTCTAATGTTTTTTTTGATTTTCAAAGAGACTAACAGAAAAAAGAATTCATTCAAAGGGCTCCGACCCCTTTTATTGGCCCCTTAGCATTTACACACTTCTACGAAGAGCCATTGGTATTGACAGTGATTCCGGAATAGACTGACTGGTAGTGTGTCGCAAGCGTAAAGATAAATTGATACTGCTGCTCGGCGGGCAGGCGAATTTCGTAGTTTCCACTGCTGTCTGTCATTGCGTTCTCAATTTCACTGTCATTTTCATCACGCACAGAAATAATGACATCCGGCAGCCCCGTGTTTGCTACAGCATCTTTTACACTGCCGGTCACTGTGCCAAATGCGGGAGGTGGTGTCGTGTTCTGTTCCTCATCATTATCATGATTACAGGCTGTTAACAAAACAAACCACAGGCACATTATTAATAACATTAATCGATTTTTGTTTTTCATTGTTACTCTCCGGAATTGTCCCCTCTATACAAGCCTGGGATAAGTTTTATATTTATAATGGTTGCAACAGTGCAGAATTGTTCCTGTTGCGATAATTCGGATTAGTAACGAAGATGTTTTGAATCTGGTTACACTTTTTTACAAATATTTATTTAACAGGTATTCAACATGGAATATGCCCTCATCATCGAGCGTTGGTTACACTTTACTGCCGGTATCTTCTGGGTGGGTATGCTGTATTATTTCAATTTTGTGCAAGCACCTGCCATAACTGCCGCCTCTGCCGACAACAACGGCCCTGGCCCTGCCGCAATCATGAAATATATCGTCCCGCGCGCATTGTTCTGGTTTCGCTGGGCTTCCGTCGTCACCTGGCTATCGGGTGCCGCCCTGCTCGGTCCCGATTTCATCAAGGCCTTCACCCTGCAACCAGGTTTTGTCAATATCGGCCTCGGTGCCTGGCTAGGCACCATCATGTTATTCAACGTCTGGCTCTTCATCTGGCCTAATCAGAAAAAACTGTTGGGGCTGAAAACGGCGACTGATGCGCAAAAAACACGCGCCAGAAAAATCGCCCTGCTCACCTCACGCATCAACGTTGTGTTGTCCATTCCGCTGCTGTATTACATGGGTGCCCAGAGCCACGGTGGTTTTTGAGGGAATTGCAGCGGGTTTCCCCGCTATTGCCTCTCTCCCGGCAAATCGCTAGAATTTCCGTCTAATATTGCATGGCGGTCTCTATTGGGGACTGCCTTTTTGTTTTTGCTGGTTTTTTACCGGCCTGTGGGAAAATTGAAAGCTATGCCCGATGCGTTAATGCACACTTATGCTCCGTTACCCGTTACCTTTGATAAGGGTGACGGCTGCTGGTTGTGGGACACCGCTGGCAAACGTTATCTCGATGCGCTCGGCGGCATCGCCGTATGTGGCCTGGGCCATGCGCATCCCGCTGTAACCGAGGCTATTTGCCAGCAGGCAGGTCAGTTAGTACACACATCCAACCTGTATAACATCGCTCATCAGCAAACACTGGCCGACAGGCTCACCGCATTGGCGGGTATGGAACGGGTGTTTTTCAGCAATTCCGGTGCGGAGGCCAACGAAGCGGCCATCAAGATTGCACGTCTGCACGGCCATGCCCGGGGCATCGAACAGCCCACTATCATCGTCATGGAAAGCAGTTTCCATGGCCGTACTCTGGCGACACTCAGCGCTACTGGCAATCGCAAAGTGCAGGCGGGTTTTGAGCCGCTGGTGGGCGGTTTCCTGCGGGTGCCTTACAACGACCTTGATGCCATTGCCGCTGTGGCCAAAAACAATCAAAACGTGGTGGCCATACTTGTGGAGCCCATACAAGGTGAAGGTGGCATCCGCATTCCCGCTGACGATTATCTGCCCGGTATTCGTGCTCTGTGTGATAAAAACAATTGGTTGATGATGCTGGACGAAATTCAGACGGGCATGGGGCGTAGCGGACACTGGTTTGCACACCAGCAACAAAGCAATGCCACACCCGACGTAATGACCCTCGCCAAGGCGCTGGGCAACGGTATGCCCATTGGCGCCTGTCTGGCACGCGGTGTGGCAGCACACACTTTTCAGCCCGGCAACCATGGTTCCACCTATGGTGGCAATCCGTTGGTCTGTCGGGTGGCGCTAAGTGTTATAGACACCATTGAAGAAAAGAAACTTTGTGAGCGTGCTGCGTCTCTGGGCACACAATTGCTAAATGCATTTGGCGAACAACTGGCTGATGTCGAGGGCGCTAACGGGATTCGCGGCAAGGGGCTGCTGCTGGCCATCGAGCTGGACCAACCCTGTGCCGAACTGGTAACAATCGCGCTGGCTGACGGCCTGCTGATCAATGTCACTGCGAACAACGTGGTGCGACTGCTGCCGCCGCTGGTCATGAGCGATAGTGAGGCAACACAGCTGGTTGAACAACTCAGCACACTTATCCGCGATTTTCTTTCCCGTTAATCATCTGTAGATTCCAGCGAGACAGTCCATGAATGTGCGTCATTTCTTAACCCTCAATGATTTGAGTCGTGGTGAGTTACACGAGCTGATCCAACGTGCCATTGAACTGAAGATCCAACAAAAAGCGGGTAACATTTTTGAGCCATTAAAAAACAAAGTGCTGGGCATGGTGTTTGAAAAATCCTCTACCCGCACCCGGGTTTCCTTCGAAACAGGCATGGTGCAATTTGGTGGTCAGGCCATTTTTCTCTCCCCGCGCGACACACAACTGGGCCGTGGCGAACCCATCGAGGATTCGGCACGGGTGTTGTCACGCATGGTGGATATCATCATGATTCGCACCTTCGAGCATGAAAAAATCCAGCGCTTTGCAGAATATTCACGAGTGCCTGTCATCAATGCACTCACCAATGAATACCACCCCTGCCAGCTTTTGGCCGACATGCAGACTTACTTTGAGCATCGCGGCGACATCAGCGGCAGGCGCGTGGCGTGGATCGGTGATGGCAACAACATGTGCCACTCATACATTAACGCCGCAAAACAATTTGGCTTCCAGCTGCAAATTGCCAGTCCTGAAGGTTATCTGCCTGATGCACACATCCTCGCTGCGGGTGATGGCTATTCTGCTTTGAGCACGTCACCTCGTACAGCCGTGCAAGATGCTGATCTGATCGTTACCGATGTGTGGGCCAGCATGGGCCAGGAAGAAGAGCAGGCTGCACGCGAACAGGCATTTGCCGACTATCAGGTCAACCCGGAATTAATGGCGCTGGCCAAACCTGATGCCCTGTTCATGCATTGCCTGCCTGCCCACCGTGGTGAAGAAGTGGCGGCGGCCGTCATTGATGGTACGCAAAGCGTGGTGTGGGATGAGGCGGAAAATCGTCTGCACTCGCAAAAAGCCCTGTTAGAATTTCTGATTGGCTAAATTCAAGCTGAATTCAATACACCCGCATTAAACGCGGGTGATCTGGTATCATATCGGGAATGATTCTCACTAACACTGCCACCGACGCCCGAAAAATCTCATGACCCACCTGCTGGATGTTCGCGATATAGAGTGTCGCTACCGTAATCAGGCGGTGGTCAGCGGCCTGTCGATGCATGTTAAACGCGGCAGTCTGGTGTGTCTGTTGGGCCCCAGCGGTTGCGGCAAAACCACAGCGCTGCGTGCCATCGCTGGCTTTGAGCCCATTTTCCACGGTGAAATTTGCATCGATGGCAACACCGTGTCCCGCCCTGGTTATGCGCTGGCACCGGAAAAACGCCACCTCGGCATGGTGTTCCAGGACTACGCCTTGTTTCCGCACATGAATATCAGCGACAACGTCGGCTTTGCCTTGCGCAAGGCCGCCAGTGCAGAACGCCGAAAAATGGTAGCTCGCATGCTGCATATGGTGGGGCTGGAGGAATTCAAGACCCGCTTCCCTCACGAGTTGTCTGGCGGGCAACAACAGCGTGTCGCGCTGGCCCGTGCGCTGGCCGCACAACCTGAGGCTATTTTGCTGGACGAGCCCTTTTCCAATCTCGATATCGATACTCGCGAACGCCTCAGTCTGGAGGTGCGTGAAATCCTTAAACAGGAAGGTATCACGGGTATTCTGGTCACCCACCATCAGGACGAGGCCTTTGCTCTGGGTGACTACATCGGCGTCATGGATCAGGGACGTATTCGGCAATGGGACACACCTTTCAACCTCTATCACGAACCACAAAATCGTTTTGTCGCTGACTTTATTGGCCAGGGCACTTTTTTGAAAGGCATCATGGTGGAAACCGATACGGTTGATACCGAACTGGGGCGACTGACGGGTGACCGTGCTTATAACTGGCCTAAAGGCACCGAAGTGGAAGTGCTGATTCGCCCGGATGATATTGTGCCCGATACTGACGGCCCTCTCACTGGGCTTATCACCCAAAAGGCTTTCAAAGGGGCCGAGGTCATGTACACCCTGGAGCTGCCGTCCGGTAACCAGGTATTATCATTATTCCCCAGTCACCACGACCACACGATTGGCACACAGGTCGGTATCCGCGCTGATATGCATCATGTCGTGGCTTTCAGCCGATAAGCTCCACAGGCCAGGCTCTGTCTGGGCAGGGGCTGGAATTGAGGCGTTTATAAATCAGAGCAAACCCGCAGGATGGAACAAGCACAGCGGTTGCACCATGATCCTGCACACACCTGATAAACCCAGTTGCCTGAAGGAAGGATAAAATACCCGTTTTCGCTGCCGACAATAAAATCTTATGAACGACAATGAGCCACATGAACCACAGAAACCGGATTCGGTAAACCCGCACCGTCGTCTGGGTATGAAAATGACTGTCGCCATGTGGGTGGTGATCATGGGCCTGCTGGTCATGTTTTTTCAATCGTGGCAGGAAAAACAACATAACCCCAATCAGGATTTATCGTTAGAGCTGAATGCTGATGGCGCACGCGAGTTGACGTTACAACGAAATCGTTTTGGGCATTATGTGGCCAGCGGCAGCATTAATAACACGCCGGTGGTTTTTTTGCTGGATACCGGAGCCAGTGATGTGTCTGTGCCCGAAGAGCTGGCGCAGAAAATCGGCCTGAAACGTGGCCGCCCCATGATATACCAGACGGCCAATGGCACAATCACTGTATACGCTACCCGCCTGGATAAAGTGGATTTGGGTGGCATTGTATTGGGACAGGTACGCGCATCGATCAATCCCAACATGCAGGGCAATAAAGTATTGCTGGGCATGAGTTTTTTAAAACATCTGGAATTTACCCAGCGCGGTGACACGCTTATTCTCAGACAATACCCGCCACTCTCATAATTAATACTGACGGATGATTTCAAAGGCTGCAATTGAACAGGCCATCGCCACATTCATTGAAGAATTCTCTCCAAGCATCGGAACATGAATCGTAATATCCGACAGATCAAGCAGCGTTTGATTAACGCCTGTATTTTCCGAGCCTAAAACAAGACATATCTTTTCATTTTTTGAAATAGCAAGATTTTTTATATCGATGCTTGCAGAAGTGATTTCCAGACTGATAATCGTGTACCCCGAAGCTTTAAGACTTTCTATTATCCTGACAGGATTTTTTTCGTAAGAATACGGTACATATTTTTCTGTGGAGCGTGACGTTTTCTTTATTTTTCTATTTGGAGGAACGATTGATGTTCCTGATAAATATATTTTTTCTATACCAAGTGCATCAGCAATTCTGAACAGGCTTCCAATATTCATGGGCACATCAATATCGTGACCTAAAAAACAAAGAGGATATTTTATGGCTATTGAATGATGCTGATTATGGCCTGATTGTATATTTTTCATTGCTGATGACTAATTCGCACCACAACACTTTTTATATTTCTTCCCGCTGCCACAAGGACAAGGCTCATTACGACCCACTTTGGGCGTCTCTCTACGCATGGGCTGCTGATCCAGCCCATCGACATAAAACCAGCGCTCTCCATCGTGGGTGAACTCACTGATTTCATGTAATTGTGAAGGTTTTTTACCCACATTACAGCTGGCAATAAATTCAACAACGCCGGTTTTATCACCCTCCAGCCCGGCTTCAGTACGCAGAACCGACAATCCTGTCCAGGTGGTATCATCACCATCATCGCTGGGATGAGGCGTGTCAGGCCGGGTATCCGGGTGCCAGGTCGCCAGTAAATAATCATCATCCATGCGAGTATAGGCGGTGTAGCGCGAACGCATTAATATTTCAGCAGTGAGGGGAATTTTGTCGCCCGACAAATAAGGCTCACAACAGCCTGCAAAGGCTTCCTGGCTGCCACAGGGACAGAGTGTTTCCTGGTTCATAATTTATACCTGATAAAAGTGATGGATCTACGAAATAACAAATGACCAAATTCAGTGATGCGATGAATGAGATTATATTTCACCGTCTGGATGAGTATCGCCGCCAGCAAGGAAAGAAAGCGAAGTCGAGTTAATGCAGTAGCGTAAACCGGTAGGTGGTGGCCCGTCTTCAAACACATGGCCTAAATGTGCATCACACTGCACACAACGGATTTCCGTGCGCAACATGCCATGACTGTGATCAACAATATCCCGGACAACTCTGTCATTAAGTGGTGCCCAAAAACTGGGCCAGCCACTGCCCGAATCATATTTCTGCCGGGTATGAAACAACCGCGCATCACAACATACACAATGATATGTGCCAACTTCTTTGTGTTCATAATACTCACCACTAAAAGGGGCTTCAGTGCCTCCCTCGCGGGTAATACGATATTGTTCTGTCGTGAGCTTTTGTTTCCAGTCGGTATTTTTATCCACGTTGAGCCTCTGGACATTCCGCAGTGTTGATCGTGCAGGCAGTATACAATACCTGCTGAAAAGGGGATAAATCGCCCCGGTATCTGCCAGAGTGATTTTCTGCCCCAGATCCGGCACAATTGGCCCGCTTGAATATTAACAAACAGGGGCACGCATTGTACCGCATCGCTGAACAGCGACTTTCAACATTGGTGAATCAGGGTGGCAACCACCCGCTGGCAAAAAGCCGGATTGGCCTGGAAAAAGAGAGTTTACGTGTTTCCCCGGAAGGTCATCTGGCACAAACCCGCCACCCTGTGGCATTGGGCTCGCCGTTGACGCACCCGTACATCACCACCGACTACTCTGAAGCACTGACAGAATTTGTAACGCCACCCTGCACGGATATTCCATCAGCACTGGATTTTCTGCGTGACACCCAACAGTTTGTATACAACGTACTAGCCGCAGCACCGGAGCACGAACGGCTATGGGCTACCAGTATGCCCTGCGTAGTGGCAGGGGAGACCAGCATTCCCATTGCCCAATACGGTGATTCCAACCCAGGGGTGATGAAAACCGTTTATCGGCGCGGCCTGGGGCATCGTTATGGTCGCGTTATGCAGGTCATCGCCGGGGTACACTTTAACTATTCTTTTCCCGATGCTTTCTGGCCCCTGTATCAGGAACTGGAACAACATTCAGGAAATAGACAAGCCTTTATCTCCGCGCAATACTTCGGCCTGATTCGCAATTTGCAACGCTTCGGCTGGTTAGTACCCTATTTGTTTGGTGCGTCTCCTGCCGTGTGCAAATCCTTTTTAGGCGGCCAACCCACCTTGCTGGATACCTTTGATGAACACACCTATTTTCAACCTTTTGCCACCTCGTTGCGCATGGGTGATATTGGCTATCAAAATAATAAAGAAGCCGAGATGGGCGTCAAAGCCAATTACGACAGCCTGGAAACCTACGTGGCCAGCCTGATGAAGGCCACTGAAACGCCCTGTTCCGAATTTGAAAAATTAGGTGTCATCGTCAACGGGCGTTACGAACAGCTCAATGCGAATATTTTACAAATTGAAAATGAATATTACAGCACCATTCGCCCCAAACAAATTGTTGACCCTTTTGAAAAACCTTCCCACGCATTACTTCGCCGTGGCGTACAATATGTTGAGCTGCGCTCTATTGACGTCAACGCCTATGACCCTCTAGGTATCAGTGAACGACAATTACATTTCCTGGAAGCCTTTCTGGTCTTTTGTTTATTACATGAAAGCCCCCCTATTAGCGAACAGGAACGTAAAGACATTGACCACAATGAATTGTCCGCCGCACACCAGGGACGCGCCCCTCATTTAATGCTAAACCGGAATGGCAAAAAAATATCCTTAAAAAACTGGGCAACTGAAATCACAGAAGCCATGACCGGGGTATGCGCACTACTGGACAGCGGGCATGAAGATAAACCCTATACAAATGCCCTTGCTATGCAGACCGAGAAGATCAAAGACCCGGATCGCACACCCTCTGCGCGTATGCTGGCAGAAATGCGAAAACAGAACGAAGGCTTTTTCCATTTTGCCTTGCGTATGTCACAACAACATCAAGCCTACTTTCAGGAACTGCCATCAAACCCAACCAGAGAAAGTGCGTTTATTGAACAAGCCAAGCAATCATGGACGCGCCAACGTGAACTGGAAAGCACTGAAAAAGAACCTTTTTCAGTATATTTACAGCGATATTTTGCCCAGTCGGTCTGAGAACACACACATCCACCCTGAAATCCTCAGTTGACCATCGTGTTTCTTTGTAAACTCTCAATCAGAATGCCCACGGGTAAAATACTGCGTATAGAAAAGACCAGAGACTACCGACAGCATTTATCCTGGATTCCGCAGTTGAACGGCCCGTAAATGTTGTGGCTGGCAAGGCGCGACGCGGAATAGATAACCTGAATTATTCTGCTGAATTTCTTTCAAAAAAATAGCCGGAGCCAGACAATGATGCCCGGCTCCAGCCACTTACTCACGGGTAGCGCATAAAAACACACCACCTACAACTGAGTTGCTACGGATCAGTTGCTACTTAGCAATCGCCCCCGGCAGACAAAATATCGAGAAACTCCTGAGGAACGCCTGGAGCACAGAATGCAGCGGCAGCACCAGGGATCTGTAACCCGCCTGTTGCACCACCACCAGAACCATCACCAGCGGCAGCATCATCAGGACAACAAGTACCTGCAAGATGAAGTGCCATCATGTTTTGATAGAATGTAATTTCAGGTACATCTGCTGCATCGATTAACCCTGCGCTCACACCCAATCCTAAACCAGCCTGGAAGATCTGGTTAAACGTACCATCTCCATTGCCCAAAAATACATTGAGTTGATTTCCCGGGCCACCCGTTGTGATAATGTCCAGAATTTGATCAAAGTTAATATCCTGCACAGTAACAGTCCCTGCTCCTGGCGTCATATCATTTTCGGCGGTGGCACTGGATGCAAAAAGAGCTGCGCTCAATAACACTGCGGCACCAATCATTCGTTTTTTTGTCTTAATTTTCAATAGATCCATCAGACTTTATCTCCTTGAGTTTATACAAACACCTACTGTGGAACCAAACATGATGTTCGAATTCCGGTTAATTTTGATGCAAAAAATGCACCTTATCAATAACGTCTAAAACAAGCGGGGCAACCCCTCGCATTGCGTCAGCAATTACCCCGAGTCTACCTAGATGTTATCATCTATAAATCTTCAAACCCGAGCAAAAAGTTACAAAGACTTACAGGTGGCGAGTGTATCAAAATTTGAAAAATTTGCAATCGATAAAGCCATCTATTAGCAGTGATATATAGTAATAACTCACTGGAATTAACAGCACAAAAGCTAACTTCATCTGTTGATTACTGAAAATATCATTTGTGCCATCTTAAAGCGATAAGAAAGAAAGACAATACTTCACGATGACATCAAATGCCTGACAACAACCTGGCTATTGCTCGTTATTTCATCTGCCCATGAAATGAACAAAATGCATACAAAAAGCCCAGACACAACTCAGATATTCCGGGAAAAACCAGGCCAACTAAGTAATTTTACCCTATCAGGACTAACCATTTAATTTAAATAAATTACAGGTGATTTAACAGATACCGTACCCGCCCAACACATAACATTTATTTTTCACGACAGACCCGCCGCCCAAAGCCCGGTATTAATTTTTTTCAGTATGATGATACCATTATCACCTGGCCTGCATTTGAGTGTCATTAAGATAACGTAAGTAATATCGCTAAAATGGGATGATGCGAACCAAAAACTACTTCGTCCGGCCATTATCACTGATACACATAGTGATATATGACCAGCAAACCCCTGTGTGATAACTGACTGCTCTACAGCGTTTTTCCCTGCTCCCTATACAAGAACAGAAAAACACTATCACGAATTTTCTTGCCTGGCATTATCCTGCCAAAAAACCAATCTCAGCAATGAGCTGGATTTATCAACCCGCCTATGAAACATAACCATTTGTTTTTACGAAAACAATTCACTTTCAGGCAACCCTTCAGTCTAGTTAATATCATATATCATAAAATACCTTGATTTTTCCCGTCATTACTGCCGATGACACTGAAAGACGTAAGTAAACTCATGTATAGCACCTGTGAAACCCCATAAATATATTCACATATGTGCAATATATAAAGGTTATTGAGAAATATTTAATGCATCAATAATGGCATTGTATTGACTGCATTAATAATCACGTATATCCGTCTTCCTGAACCTTTCCCCATAAAAACAAAAGCGAAGTTAAACTGTCTTTGTAACTATAAGGCTCGCTTTAAGTCCAGTTGCGGTTTAACTTAAGATATGCGACTGTTCCCCAAATAACGGATACTGACATTTATCGCTTTCTATAAAAATAGTAAAAATGATTTACCGATTTCCCATACCCAATCAACTTACTTACTGCACTTCTTTCTGGATAGGTATGTTTCTCCCTTTGTTAATTTTAATGCCCATCAACATATTCTTTACAGCCACAGGATTTCTTTGGTTTTAACAAAATAATAAATCAGAAAAATGACTCCTTTTACTAAAACACATGTCCATCTATATATTCCGGCACTCACCTGGAAACACTGTAATAAAAAATATCAGCGGGACTCTGAGTATATTAAAAGATATAAATATTGAATCCCCCAGCCGTGCATTAGACAGTATTGATATTTTGATCAACGGTATAACGTCTGGATAATCACCCGATCAGGCACCTTCATCGATAGATACAGGGAAAATATTTGAAAACTTACAATTGACGGATACAGACCATACGTTTCTAAAAAACTATATTCACACGCCTGGAATTCCGTATAATGGGCATCTCTCTAAGAGAAATGTATGTTATATACGCACTTTTACACCCATAAAAGCCGACATACAGACCAATAGTGACAGGAAAGAAACGGTATACGCAAGTCAAGCAATACAGGCCCACATGGTTGATGGAAAGTTAGCATGGGCATAACAGGGAACAGGGGGCAAAGTTAAATATGCTTATAAAAAATCAGCAAAAACTATTAGAACAACTGCTCGGCAGTGTTAATCATGAGCAGAAAATCTGGCTGGCTGGCTATATGCAGGGTCAAATTGGAAGCGTTAATGCCAACACAACAGCCGGTATCTCAAATGTAGAAAAACCACCCGCGATGATTTATTTCGCAACAGAAACGGGCAATGCCAAGGGATTGTCACTTCAGGTGATGAAAGCAATAAAGGCCGCAGGGTATAAAGTGAAAACCTCGGCAGTTAACCGTTTAAAGGTAAAAGATATCAACCCGGATACACTGACAATATTCATTGTCAGCACGCATGGCGAAGGCGACCCGCCAGAAAGCGCGCTTCCCTTTTTTGAAGATATTCAGAATGCAGATGATGGACAACTCAATGGATTAAACTATGCCGTGGCGGGACTTGGAGACGCGAGTTATGAGATATTCTGTGGGGCGGCAACCAGGCTGGATAAAGAGTTACAGCGCCTCGGTGGAAAACCGTTTCAGGAGCCCCTTCTGTTTGATGTTGATTATGCAAGCCATACTCCGGCATGGATTGAACAAACCGTTAAATCCACGAACGCGCTGATTGGCGTAAACACTTCTGTTGCCGGGGAAATTTCCTCTTTAGACGAGGATTTTGTTGTGCGTACCGGAAAAGGCTACACACGCCTGGAGCCGGTGAAAGGTGTTGTTAAGCATATTGTAAATTTGAACGACATTGATTCAACCAAACAGACCTTCCACATCGAAATAGAATATGAGGATGATATTATTTACACCTGTGGCGATGCTGTCGGCATTATGCTTCCTGATAAAGACAATAATAGCGACAACACGCCACGACTTTATTCCATCTCCTCCTCTCCTTCTTACCATGAGGGTGAAATCCACCTGACTGTGGCGCTGGCAACACATGAAAATGATGATGGCAGCATTGGATATGGCACATATTCCAGATATTTGGCAGATCGCCGGGAAGGTGATGAAATTGAATTTTATATTCACCAAAATCAATGTTTTAATTTGGCTTCAGATGATAAAGACATCATTATGATCGGCCCTGGCACAGGAATTGCTCCATTCAGGTCTTTCATCTATGAGCGCTCGGAACGTGCCGCCTCAGGACGAAACTGGTTATTTTTCGGCGCCCAGAATATGCACTGCGATTTTCTTTACCAGACCGAATGGCAGGAACATCTGGCAACTGAAACACTGAACAAAATCGACCTGGCCTTCTCTCGTGATCAGGCGCATAAAGTTTATGTACAGGATCGACTGAAAGAAAAGGCAAAAGATATCGTGGAATGGATTGATAATGGAGCAATCCTTTACCTCTGCGGAACCAGAAACCCAATGAGCAAAGATGTTGATCAGGCCCTGATTGACATCATTGCCACGCAGAAGTCTTTATCCCCCGAAAAAGCCGCAGATTTCGTTGCGGATTTAGAAGAAAATGACCGTTATTTAAAGGATGTTTACTAATGGATACAGAAATCAACAAACCGGAAAACCTTTCAGAAGTTGAAGGCATGAAAACCGCAAGTCGCGGCCTTCGTGGTGATTTGAGTGAACAGATGGAAAACCTTCTCACGGGCAATGTAAACGAAGAAGGCAAGCAACTTATTAAATTTCATGGATCTTATGTTCAAGACAACCGTGATCGACGTGCCGAGCGTGATGACAAAAAACTTGAATGGGCATATTCCTTTATGATTCGTCTGCGTATTCCCGGCGGCGATGTGAGTGCTCAGCAATGGCTCGGGCTGCAAACGAGCTGTGATGACAAAGCAAGTGGCGTCATTAAAATAACCACCCGTCAAACAGTGCAGTTTCATGGCGTAGTCAAAACCCGCATGAAACCCGTTATGAAGGATTTTGATGCTCTTGGTCTGGATGCCATATCAGCCTGTGGTGATGTAAACCGCAATGTGATGACGGGGTCAAACCCTGCAATTGTGCGTTTTCATGCAGAAGTCCATGAATATGCACAAAAAATCAGCGAGCACTTACTACCAACAAGCAAAGCATACAGCGAGATTTGGCTTGATGGCGAAAAGCTTCCACCTGAACATGAAGCGGAAGAAGACCCTTTATATCAAAATCGTTATCTTCCTCGTAAATTCAAAATTGCGATAGCCATCCCTCCACATAACGATGTGGACATCTTCATGAATGACGTAGGCCTTATTGCTGTTGGAGAAGGTGAATATTTTGAAGGTTTTAATGTCGCAATTGGTGGTGGCCTGGGAGCAACACATGGCAACGAAAAAACCTATCCGCGACGTAGCGATATCATCGGCTTTATACCAAAAGACAAGGCACTTGATGTCTGCTGGCAGATTGCAGCCGTGCAGCGTGATTATGGCAATCGTGAAGATCGTAAATTAGCACGCCTCAAATATACACTTGATCGCCTGGGTCTGGATTTTTTTGTGGGTGAACTTGAAAAACGTCTTGGCTATAAAATGGAACCGGCACGCAATGTTCCTGCCTTCACCCATCGTGGCGATGCGTTTGGGTGGGTACAGGACTATAAAGGGCAATGGTATTACACCGCCTTTGTTGAAAGTGGGCGCGTTATTGATGAGAATGGGTACAATATCAAGAGCGCCATGAAGGAAATTGCAGAAACGGGGTTTTGTGGATTTCGTTTCACTGGAAACCAGAATGTAATGTTCACTTACATCGCTGAGAAAGATAAATCAAACTTCGAAAGTATTTTGTCCAGACATGGCATTACCATTGACGCAATGAACCCGACACGCCGTGAAGCAATGGCATGTGTATCACTACCGACTTGTCCCCTTGCATTAGCAGAAGGACAACGTTACTTACCGGAATTCGTGACCAAAGTTGAAGCTCTGCAAGAAAAATACGGTATTTTAAGTCGTCCGATTACTACACGCATTACAGGATGTCCAAACGGGTGTGGCCGTTCCTACCTCGCAGAAATAGGCCTGGTCGGGAAGAACCCGGGGAAGTATGTTTTGCGTCTTGGTGGTGATTATGAGGGCGAGCGTTTAAACACGGTTTATCTTGAGGAGGCTGATGAAATGGAAATTTTAAGCACGCTGGATGACCTTTTTAAGAAATATACGAACAACAAACAAGGTGCCGAAAGTTTTGGTGATTACGCACAAAGAACACTTTTTAGGATTGATCGATAAATTATTGTCCCATTTTGGCAGTGTATCGTGAAAATTGAAAAATAGTATTTTCTGTCATCGGGCACTGATGATGACATCGATATCATTGAAATGATATGGGGCAAAATCAAGTATCACTGGCGCCTTTCAAGTCAATGGT
>Ga0256839_1000386_pt1 | contig 57117 bp, 39 predicted proteins | sample 354166metaG_FD_185968 | JGI IMG/M metagenome (GOLD analysis project Ga0256839, IMG submission 185968) | Hydrothermal vent microbial communities from Mid Atlantic Ridge, Atlantic Ocean - 354-166 | ecosystem: Environmental > Aquatic > Marine > Hydrothermal vents | place: Atlantic Ocean: Mid...
CGGCTGTCGGGCCGTGTCCACGCCCGCCGAGAGGCCGGCGGACACCGGGCCCGGGGTAGCCGCTGCCACGCCCATCCCCTCCCCCACCGCCACCCCTACCCCGTCGCCCACGCCCACCGCCACGCCTACGCCCACCGCCACGCCTACGGCCACACCCACCGCGGTCCCCACCCCTACCCCAGCAGCTGCCACCTTCCGCTGGGCCTGGACCGAAGATGAGCTCACGGCCCTGGCCCAGGAGCAGGTGCGCCAGCAGCCGGACCTGCCCGTGGATCCAGCCACGGTCTACGTGGACCTGGTGCCAGAGGCGATCCGGGTGGGCGGCACGGTACGTCTGGGTTTCTTCCGCACCCAGGTGGAGGCCGTGATCGTCCTGGACCTGGTGGACGGCAAGCCCGTGCCCACGGTGGAGGCCATCCTGGCTGGGGGCAGCCCTGTACCCGGCTTCCTGCAGGACCAGCTCATGGAAATGGCCCAGCCCTACCTGGACGAGTGGGCCCAGGCCGAGCTCAGCTACGTGGTGGAGTCCATCGAGATCACCGACGACACCCTCTTCCTGGAAGGGCGGTTCCGGTAATTTCGGCCTGGAAGCCTTCGGGCCCTTCCCGTCCGTTCCAGGGATGGGTGGCCCCGGGCCTCGGTCCGGGGATCGGGCTCTTCGCGCCCGGACACGGGGCCCGGGCGGAAGGTCCCCCAGGCCCTCTGTCAGCCGAGGGGGCGGAAGATTACCCCGGCCCACCGCGGTTCGGGGTATAATGGTGTTCTGGCGGTCTCGGCTTCGGGCCGGCCTGTGTCGGCATGTTCCGGGACCGTCCGTGCGGCGTCCCCCTGTGTGGGACAGTGGATCGCTGTGGCGAGACGGACATGGACCACCATGGCCTTGGACAAGCTGATCGTACGCGGTGCCCGTGAGCACAACCTGAAGAACATCGACCTGGAGATCCCCCGGGATCGGCTGGTGGTCATCACCGGGCTGAGCGGGAGCGGCAAGAGCAGCCTGGCCTTCGACACCATCTACGCCGAGGGCCAGCGCCGCTACGTGGAGTCCCTCTCCGCGTACGCCCGCCAGTTCCTGGGGCTGATGGAGAAGCCCGACGTGGACCAGATCGAGGGGCTGAGCCCGGCCATCTCCATCGACCAGAAGGGCGCCGGACGCAACCCCCGCTCCACCGTGGGCACGGTCACCGAGATCTACGACTACCTGCGCCTGCTCTACGCCCGCGTCGGCCAGCCCCACTGCCCTCAGTGCGGCGACCCCATCAGCCAGCAGACGCCCCAGCAGATCGTGGACGCCATCCTGGAGATGCCCGAGGGATCCCGGATCCTCCTCCTGGCCCCTCTGGTCAAGGATCGCAAGGGCCACCACCGGGGGATCTTCGAGGAGGTGCAGCGCCAGGGCTTCATCCGGGTACGGGTGAACGGCCAGATCTACGAGCTGGACCAGGTGCCGGAGCTGGATCGCTACCGGATGCACTCCATCGAGGTGGTGGTGGACCGGCTCATCCTCCGTGGGCCCCGTCCAGATCCGGACAACCCGGGGCAGCTCCTTCCCGGCATCGATCGCAGCCGGCTCGCGGACTCGGTGGAGACGGCCCTGCGCCTGGGCAACGGCGTGCTCATCGTGTCCGACGTGACGCCCCGGGCCGGGGAGAACGGCTCGGGGCAGGAGGGCGGCCGGGACCAGATCTACAGCGAACACTTCGCCTGTGTCCGCTGCGGCATCGGCTTTCCCGAGATCGAGCCTCGGACCTTCAGCTTCAACAGCCCCCATGGGGCCTGCCCCCACTGCGACGGCCTGGGTGTCCTCAAGGAGTTCGATCCGGATCTGATCCTGGACGGCGAGCTGAGCATCGAGGAAGGCGCGGTGCGTCCCTGGCGCCACACCACCGGGGACCACGATGGCCACTCCATGCAGGTGCTCAAGGCCGTCTGTCGCCAGTACAACATCCCCACCCGGGTGCCTGTGCGGGAGCTCAGCCGCAAACAGCGGGAGATCCTCCTCTACGGCTTGCCCCGGAGCGCGAAGGTCCAGGTGAGCTACCGGAACTCCCGAGGCCTGCGCCGCAGCTACGAGACCCACTATGCCGGGGTGATCCCCAGCCTGCAGCGGCGCTACCAGGAGACCGAGAGCGACTACGTTCGGGGCCGGCTGGAGGAGTACATGGGCATCCGTCCCTGTCCCCGGTGCGGTGGCCGACGGCTGCGCCCCCTGGCCCTGGCGGTCACCATCGCGGGGAAGAACATCCACGACGTGGTGTCCATGCCTGTGGCGGAGACCCTGGCCTGGGTCCGTCGGCTGCAGGGCAAGGGCGATGGCCCCCCCTTGCTCACCCCTCGCCAGATCGCCATCGGCCATCAAGTGCTCAAGGAGATCGAGGCCCGGCTGGGTTTCATGGTGAACGTGGGCCTGGACTACCTGACCCTGAGCCGTTCGGCCACCACCCTTTCGGGCGGTGAAGCCCAGCGCATTCGCCTGGCCACCCAGATCGGGAGCCGGCTCATGGGCGTCCTCTACATCCTGGACGAGCCCAGCATCGGCCTGCACCAGCGGGACAACCATCGCCTCATCGAGACCCTGCTGGGCATGCGGGATCTGGGCAACACGGTGTTGGTGGTGGAGCACGACGAGGACACCATTCGGGCCGCGGACTGGGTGGTGGACATGGGCCCTGGGGCCGGGGAGCATGGCGGGGAGGTGGTGGTCTCGGCTCCCCAGGCGGAGTTCCTGCGCCATCCCACCAGCCTGACGGCCCAGTACCTGCGGGGCGAACGCCGGATCCCGGTGCCGTCGGCGCGCCGGGCCGGCAACGGCAGGTACCTGGTCATCCAGGGCGCGGCGGAGAACAACCTGAAGGAGATCGACGTCCCCATCCCCTTGGGGAAGCTGGTCGCGGTCACCGGCGTCAGCGGCAGCGGGAAGTCCACCCTGGTCATCGAGGTGCTCTACAAGAAGCTGGCCCAGGTCCTCTACCGGGCCAAGGAACGACCGGGCCGGCATCGGGCCATCCAGGGGATCGAACACCTGGACAAGGTCATCGACATCGACCAGAGCCCCATCGGGCGCACACCCCGGAGCAACCCGGCCACCTACGTGGGCCTGTTCACCCCCATCCGGGAGCTCTTCGCCAGCCTGCCCGAGGCCAAGGCCCGGGGCTATCGGCCGGGCCGTTTCAGCTTCAACGTGAAGGGGGGGCGCTGCGAGGCCTGCCGGGGAGACGGCATCATCCGCATCGAGATGCAGTTCCTCCCCGACGTGTACGTGCCCTGCGAGGAGTGCAAGGGCCGGCGCTATAACCGGGAGACCCTGGAGATCCGGTATCGGGGCCAGTCCATCGCGGACGTGTTGGAGATGACCGTGGAGGAAGCCCTGGCCTTCTTCCAGCACATCCCCCGCATTCGGGCCAAGCTCCAGACCCTGATGGCGGTGGGGCTGGGCTACATCCGCCTGGGGCAGCCGGCCACCACCCTCTCGGGCGGCGAGGCCCAGCGGATCAAGCTGAGCAAGGAGCTCAGCCGACGGGACACGGGCAACACCCTCTACATCCTGGACGAGCCCACCACCGGTCTCCACTTCGAGGACATCCGTCGGCTGCTGGAGGTGCTCCACGAGCTGGTGGACCGGGGCAACACGGTGCTCATCATCGAGCACAACCTGGATGTGGTGAAGAACTGCGACTGGGTCATCGACCTGGGACCCGAGGGCGGCGACAGGGGAGGATATGTGGTGGCCCAGGGCACCCCGGAGGCGATCGTCCAGGTTCCCGAGAGCTACACCGGCCGGTATCTGCGGCCGCTCCTGGAACGGGCCCGGGACCCCTCGTGGGCCTGAGGCAGGGTCGGGCTGCCGGGGCCTCCATGGGCTTCGGGGCAAGATGGCCGGACAGAAGAGGCGGGAGCCCATGGGCTCCCGCCTCTTCTGTCCGTGGGGCGGTGTCAGCGCATCCTGGCCCTACTCGTTGAAGATCAACGGCAGGATGAGCCGATGCTCCGCACAGACGTCCACCGGGACCTCCTGGGTCGCGATGGTGCGGTTGCCGAAGGTGTCGGTCACCTCGGCCCGGACGGTGTAGGTGCCGCAGGTGGCGTACTGGTGCTGGGCCTGGGCGATGGGGCTGACCGTGTAGGGCGAACCGTCTCCCCAGTCCCAGCGGACCTGCCAGATCTTCGCGCCCACGTTGGAGCTCAGGTTGGCCCGGACCACGACCATGCGGGTGGTGGTCACCTGTTGGGTGACGCTGATGGTCGCGGAGGGCTCGTCATCCAGGTAGTCCAGGAAGCGTTTCAGCAGCGCCTCCCGGGTGGTGGTGTTGTTGAAGTTGTTCACCCCTTCCAGGCCGAAGCTGGTGTAGACCGAGCGGCCCTTGTAGCTCACCCCCGGCCGTTCCAGGCTGGGCTGGTCCCGGTGGGCCATGGCCACCACGCCCTCGCTTACGTTGTTGTCCCCCGCGTAGCGGAGCAGGGCCTGGAACGCGGCCACGTCGCTCTCCGGGTAGCTGGGCCCCGGGTTGCCGTTGATGAACAGCGGGTTCGTGGCCATCTCGTCGATGTAGCGCTGGTTCCCCGCGCCGTCGCCCAGTACCGGGGTGCTGGGCACCTGGCCCCGGATCTCGCCCGCGGGGTTGTCCGAGCTGTGGATGTTCACGTACAGGGCGCCGGCCAGACGCTGGGCCTGCTGTTCCGGGGTCAGGGTCACGGACACGTCCCAGGAGGCGGAGTCCGCGATCACCAGGGGTTGGGTGAAGGGGAAGAGGCTGTGCAGGGCCGGCCCGTTCACACCGGCCGTGCCGCTGTGGATGTGGGCGTTGGTGATGGTGTAGGGCTTGGCCACCTGGATCTCGATGGAGACCTGGAGCTCGTCGGTGAAGTTGTCGAAGACGAAGGTGGCGGTGCCGGTGATCTGCCCCGCGTTGTTCACCGGCGGCACCTCGTTCGCGCCGGTGAGCTCCACCTTGCCCAGGGCCCGGTTGGGTCCGGTGAGATCCAGGAAGAGGTCCTGGAAGGCCGGGGGGGCGCCGGTGGTGGGCACGATGGGATCGGTGGGCAGCCGGTTGTTGGTCACGCTGTCCTGGAGCTGATCGTTGCCCAGGATGGCGTCGTCGAAGAAGTGGTCGTCCAGGACGCCGGAGGCATCCTGCCCCATGACGATGACGCGGCCGCCCGCGTTGGCGTACTCCACCAACCGGTCCAGGTCCTTGGCGCTCAGCGGGGTGGGCACGGTGAAGGAGCCGTCGGGTCGGAAGTGGTCCCCGGTGAAGAGGAGCACCGTCTTGTATTTCATCAGGTTGGGGAAGCTGGGCACGAAGGTGTCGCTGGACAGGACCAGGGCCGAGGCATCCCAGTAGTCGAAGGTGATGCCCGCGGTGTTGCTCAGGTTGGTCAGGGCGTCCAGGTAGTAGGCCGAGTAGTCTGGGTGGCCCAGCCAGGGGCTGAAGTCCACGTCGATGAGGAGGACGTCCTTGCCTCCCAGCGGCTCCTGCACCACCCGGGCGAAGAAAGGCAGGTGGGCGTCGTAGCGGGTGCCGTCCAGGAGGATGTAGCCCTGGTTGATGTCCAGGGAGCCCTGGGCTGGGTCGAAGGTCACCTGGATGGATTTGGTCTCACCGGGCCCCAGGTTGAGGGTGGTGGGGGCCACGCTGAGGCCATCGATGGTGGTGGTCTGGGTGGGCAGGAAGCCCCCGCTGGTGTCCAGGGTGCTCACCTGGAAGGTCTGGGCCTGGGTGGTGATGTTGGTCACCTGGATGGTGACGCTCTGGGGGCCCTGGCCCGTGCCGGAGATGACCAGGCCGAAGTCCGCCTTGGGCGGATCCAGGAGGACGCCCGGGTCCATGGCTGCGCCCAGGTCGATGCGGCCGGCGCCCATGTCGATGGGCTGGGCCGGGGTGCCGTCGAAGTTGTACACGTCCGTGAACTTGGCCGTGGACATGAGCGCGGACTTGATCTGGGCCGGCGTCCAGGTGGGGTAGGCCTGTTTCAGCACCGCGGCCGCGCCGGCCACGTGGGGCGCGGCCATGGAGGTGCCGCTGGCCTGGCCGAAGCCCAGGTGGCGGGCCTCGCCGCTGGCCCCGGGGGTGTAGCCCTGGGACATGATGTTGACGCCCGGCGCGGCCACGTCCGGCTTCAGGGTGTTGCGGGTGCTGGGGCCTCGGCTGCTGAACGCGGCGATCCGATCGGGGATGTTGCCCACCTGTCGGGCCACCATGTCCAGGGTGAACTGGGCGTCGTTGGGCTTTGTCTGCTGCCAGCCCACCATCGCGGTGCCCGCGGTGTTGCCGATGAAGATGGAGGAGATGGTGATGTCGCTGGCCGAGCAGTTGGGCGCGTAGTCACAGCCGAAGAGCATGCCGATGAGGGTGTCGCCGCCCTGAGGGGTGTTGTAGACGATCACGAACTCCGCGCCGGCCTGCTGGGCGTAGTAGACCTTGTTGGCGAAGAAACAGTCGCCCCGGCTGATCAGGGCCGCCTTGCCCTTGAAGGTGTCCGCGGGCCAGGCGGTGCAGCCGGTGGCGTTGTTCGGGTCCACGTTGGCCGCGGCCAGGTAGGTGTAGGTGAGGACCTGGCCGAAGGGCGGGGGCGGCCCGAAGAGGGCCAGGGCGAAGGGGATGGGGCCCTGGAGGGTGGTGGTCACCGGCTGGGGCCCGGTGACCCGCAGCTCGCCGGTGGCGTAGGTGCCGCTGGTGGTGCTGGCCGCGACGTTGATGTACTCGTCCGACGGATGGTCTCCGGTGCCTGGGTTGGGCCCCGCGTTGCCCGCGGACATGGAGACAAAGACCCCTGCGGCCACCGCGTTCCGCAGGGCCTGGTCCAGGGGGTCGAACTCCCCGCCCAGGCTGCCCGGGCCGCCGCCCCAGGAGTTGTTCAGCACGTCCATGCCGTCCTTGACGATGTCCTCCAGGGCCGCGAGGCCCTCGGCCGTGTGGAAGGAGCCGTCGCCCCGGACGCTGGCGTAGAAGACCCGATAGGAGCCCACCCACGCGCCGGGGGCCACGCCGCTGAAGCGGGGCAGCTTGGCGCCCGCGTAGACGCCGTCTGTGATGATGTTGCCGGCCGCGATGCCCGCGGTGTGGACGCCGTGGGGGGTGCCGTTCACGCCCGGCCAGGGGTTCTCATCCCCGGGGGCCGGCGGATCCCAGGGCCGGAAGTAGACCCGGCTCACGATGATCTTGCCGTTGTTGTTGGCGGTCAGGCCCAGGCCGCCCGCAGGGTAACCGGATGGATAGCTCCAGCCGTCCCCCCGGAACATGGGCGCGGCGTTGTGGATGCCCCCGTCCAAGGAGGCAACCTTGACGCCCTTGCCGGCCATGGCCTGGCCTCCGACCAGGTTCCAGGCCACGTCCGCGTTGATCTGCAGGGTGCTGGTGTAGAGCTGGGGATAGTACTTCCGATCCCGGTAGACGGCCTGGACGCCGGGGAGGCCCTGGAGGACCTTCTCCTCGTAGCGGCCGGCCTCGAAGCCGGCATCCACCACCACCGCGTTCATCACGATCTGGAAGCGCTCCTCCACCTCCAGGCCCTGTTCGTTGATGTAGGTGGCCACCTTCGCGTGGGGAAGGGCCTGCTGCATGGCGGCCACGAAGGCCGCCTGCTCCGCCTGGAGCTGGGCGATGTAGCTCTGGGACGCCGGCGCGTTCACGTCCAGCTTGCCCGCGGCCGATCGGGCCCCGGGGAGCTCCCGGTACTTGACGGCCAGGGGCGGCGATTCCAGCACGACGATGAAGCGATGGGAGTAGGGGGAGGAGCCATCTGGCGTGGCACCGTTGCCGTCGGTCAGCTCAGCAGAGGCCACCATGCTGAAGGCCACCATGCTGAGGGCCGCCAGAAGGACCACGATGCCCACCAGCGCGGTCACGCGTGTGAGCTTGCTACGCACGATTGTCCCTCCTTCGCGTATCGGTGTGGGAAAGGCTCTGTGGGTTCGGCAGGGTCGGGTGAAGTGGGCGTGGGACGTTGTGGAAGCCGGGCCGTTACACCTCCTTTTTTTCTGGGGCGGTTTCTGGATCCCAGGGACGGACATCCAGATCTTTCCGGGACCGAGTGCAGCCGAGCCGATGCCTGGCGTGAAACCGACCGGGAAAGTGAAGGGCTACAGAGCAGAAGGGCATCTACGGCGAATTCCGACGATACCTTACACCGGCGAAGGCGGGGGATCGCGGCACGATTCGACGAAGGTGTAAGGGGCAGGTTGAGAAAGCTCGCCGTACGTAGGCAGTATAGCGTAACTGATAGCGCGTTGTCAATTTAAATGGACACAGGTTAGACGGACACAGGTAGATGGACACAGGTCAAATGGACACAGGTCAATGTGGACACAGGGGGCCAGGACCCAGGGAAAACGGGCAAGTGGACACAGCGGACGGTCCCCAGCAAAGGGCCACGGTGGGTGGAGGTGGGAGCTCGCTCCGCGCATGGCCCGAGCCCGATCGCGGTCGAGCACCATCCCCCAGCACATGGGCCGACTTCCGGGCGTGGGCCACATGCGCTATACTTCTGGGCAACGTGGTCGGAGGATCGCTTCGGTGGCGATGGCTCCGCATCCCAGAACCGTTCTCCACCATTCCCTGTCCATCGACGGAATCCATGGGTAACCCCAGACTGCGCGAGGTAGCGGTCGTCGGCATCGGTCAGCTTCCGGTCCGTCAGCACCACGCCGCGGAGCTGCGGGACCTGGCTGCGGAGGCCATCGGCCTGGCCCTGGCCGACGCCCAGGCCCTGCCTGAACAGGTCCAGGCCCTCTACGCCAGTGCCATGCTCAGCGACGAGCTGCAGAACCAGAAACACGTGGCCGCCCTCATCGCGGACACCGCGGGGCTGGCCGGGGTGGAGGCCCTGGAGGTCCGGGCCGCCACCGCGTCCGGCGCCGCGGCCCTCCGCATGGCCCACCTGGCCGTGGCCAGCGGCGAGGTGGACCTGGCCGTGGCCGTGGGCGTGGAGAAGATGAGCGAGGGGGTGGTCACCCCGGTGTTGGCCAAGGCCCTGGACGCCCAACGGGAGGTGCCGGACGGCACCACCCTGATCAGCGTCAACGCCGGGCTCATGCAGCTCTATCTGGACCGGTACGGCGCGCCCCGAGAGGCTCTGGCCCTCTTCTCGGTGAACGCCCATGCCAATGCCCGCCACAACCCGTACGCCCTCTTCCGGGAACGTCCCATCACCGTGGAGGATGTGCTCCGTTCCCGGGTCATCAACCCCCCCATCCGGCTGCTGGACTGTTCGCCCATCTGCGATGGGGCCGCGGCCCTGGTCCTGGCACCGGCCGAGGCCGCGGGGCGCTACACCCGACATCCCGTGTGGATCCGGGCCTCCACGGTGGCCACGGATCGTTTCCGGGTGGCCGATCGGGCCGATCCCCTGGCCCTGGAGGCCGCCCGTTGCTCCGCGCAGAAGGCCTACGCCCAGGCGGGCCTGGGCCCCGAGGACGTGGATTTCTTCGAGGCCCACGATGCGTTCAGCATCATGGCCTGTCTGCTGTTGGAGGCCTGCGGCTTCGCGGAGCCCGGGCGCGGATGGGAGCTGGCCCTTCAGGGCGCGATCCGGCCTTCCGGGCGCATTCCCATCGCGACCCGGGGGGGGCTGAAGGCCCGGGGCCACCCCATCGGCGCCACCGCGCTCTACCAGGCCGGGGAGATCGTCCAGCAGCTCACCGGCCGGGCGGGCGGCAACCAGCTCCCCAACCCCCGCGTGGGCATGATGCAGAGCGTGGGGGGCGCCGCGGCCACGGTGCTCACCCACATCTTCGTTCGAGAGGGGGGGTAGCCCGCTCGGGAGGGATGGGCGCCCGTTCGGGTGGGCTCAGTGCCGGGCCCGCTCCAGGCTGGGCAGCAGGTGTTCCCGGACCACCACCTCCCAGCTCATACGGCGGGCCATGGCCTCCCCGGTCTCCAGCCGCTCCTGCAGGGTCTGGGTGTCCGTGGGCAGGCGCTGGAAGAGCTGCTGGGCTGCCTGGCCGCTGTTCCGGTGCTCGATCCAGTCCCGCACACCCTGGTCGATGGCCAGGGCATCCCAGGGAGAGTGCAGGGGGTAGGTCGCGGGGACCGTCACGTAGTCGGCCACCACTCGGTTCGGTGGGTTCTGGAACCGTCCGTGCCAGGCTGGGTCCTGGCGCAGGGCCTGGATGGCCTCCTCCATGAAGCCCACGCACCCGCACACGTTGGACACGCAGGAGATGGCTCCGAAGTTCAGGGGCTCCACCTGGGCGATGCCGAAGGGCTCGTAGATGCTCTGGCCGAACTCCACGTCGCTCCCCCGGCGCAGGTCCAGGAAGGTCATCTCCGGGGGCATCCGCCGGCCGCACCGTTCGGGCTCCCACCCGAACTGGTTGACGAAGACGATCCGGCTGTTGCGGGCCCTGCGGTTGAAGGGCTCCACCCCGTTGAAGAAGAAATCCACCTCGGGCCCTTGCAGGTCGCCGTTGTCGGCCCGGTGCCCCACGGGCCAGCCGTACTGGGCCTCCCAGGCATGGACCCATTCGGGCCGGCGTCCCCCGGGCACCGCGGTGCTGAGCACGAAGAGCACCGCGGTGCGGCCCACGTGGGCCAGCATGCCGTCCAGGTGTTCCATCACCCGGATGTCCCGCCACAGCCCCTTGGAGAGGACCATGCGGGCCACGTGGGTGAAGATGTGGTCCGGGCGATAGCCCACCAGATTCCGGGCATATTGCTGGAGCAGTCGCCGGGAGTGGAGCTTCTCCTCCAGGGAGATCTCCTGGACGGGCAGGCCGTTGTAGACTCGGTCGATGCGCCGGTGTCGGAAGTCGGGGCCCAGGAAGCGTAGCTCCTCCACCACCAGGTCCCCCACCGCGAGGATGTGGTCGCAGCGGACCGCCTGCTGCACGATGGCGTGTTTGAAGAACGCGCTCTGGTCGCCGAAGAGGTCCTCCAGGGAGAGGTGCCACTCCCGGGCCTTGGAGAGCGCGTTGTAGAAGCGGGTATCGTGGCCGGGATGGCCCTCCACCAGGAGACGGGCGGTGGCCACCTCGTGGGCGTAGAAGACGGTGCGCCACCGGCCGGGTTCGTTGAGCTGGGCCGCGAAGACCACCGGCATGCCCAGCCACTCGTGGGCGATGACCAGGCGATCCTCGGGCTCCAGGCCCTGGTCCACCTCCAGGGCCTTCAACACCGCGAAGAGGGGCTGGGCGATGGCGAAATAGAGGTTGTACTCGTGGAAGCCGCTGTAGCGCTCGCTGTCGATGCCGTAGTGTTCCCACACGTGGTAGTGGAACCGGTGGATGGGCTCCGGGTTCGGCTGGGTGGCATCCACCAGCACCACCTCGTGTGCGTGCTCTCCGAAGCGACGGACGCCGTAGAGGACACCCACCTGGAAGGTCCGCTCCACCTCCTGCAGCCGGGCCCGTAGGCTCTCCTCCACTCCGTCGAAGATCCCGTGCAGGCTGCTGTAGTGGATGGTGAGGCCGTTGCTGGGGTGGACCATCCGCTCCATCTGCAGGGGATCTTGGCCGAACATGGGCCCCACCAGGATGCTGCGCTGCACCTGTTCGTTGTAGGCCCGGGAGCCCAACAGGCCGGCCAACACCGCGCCGATGCCGCCGATCTTGTGGCCGGCCTCGTGGGTGGCGTGGATCACCAGGGGAATGGTCCGGGGCAAGGTCCACCTCCTGGGCGGGGTGGGGCGGTCGGCCTTCGGGCCCAGCAGCCCCGAGCCGCTCTGCAGGTGGGCTGCTGGGCCGAGGTCGATCCGGCGTCGCTGCAGGCGAGCCCGTTCAGGGAACGTTCTCGGTCACCGAGGTCCAGGGAGAGGCGACCTGGGGACGCGTCTCGGGCTCCTCGGGGTCCAGGTCCAGGTTGGTCCGGAAGACCGGGGGCAGGACGAAGACCGCGTCGGCCATCTCCGGCGAGAGATAGCGCAGTTCCGGGTGGGGCTCTCGGAGCCGCTTCAGGGGCGGATCGCTGGCCATCAGGAAGAGGTAGGCCCCACCGAAGCTGGGGATGCTGCCCCAGTAGGTCTGTACCTGCTGGAAGAAGCGACGGCTGAACCCAAGGGCGGAGCGGGGCTGGAAGGTCTGGAACCAGGGCGAGCCGATCTGTTGGGCCAGGATGCCCTGGGGCCGGAGAGCCTGCTTCAGCATCCGGTAGAACTCCGGGCTTCGGGTGGGCGCGGCCACGGTCTCGTCGAAGGGGTCGGTGAGGTCCACCACGGCCAGGTCAAACTGCCGGTCCGGGGCCTTCAAATACTCCATGCAGTCCGCGATGACCAGCTCGAAACGAGGGTCCTGCAGCAGGTGGTCGGTGCCGAACCACTGCATGGCCCGCTGGACCACCTCACCGTCGATGTCCACCTGGGTCACCTGTTGGACCGGGGTGAAGCGCAGCAGGGCCTGGGCCGCGAAGCCGTCCCCCCCACCGATGAGCAGGGCCTCCACCGGATTCGGGTGGAACAGGGTGGGCAGGACTGCCAACAGCTCGTGGTACACGAACTCGTCCAGCTCTGTGGCCTGGAAGACCCCGTCCAGCCCCATGGCCTTGCCAAAGGGCACGGTCTCGAAGAACTCCCAGCGTTGGTAGCGGGAGCGTCCTCCCTGGATGGGGCCCACAGTGGTTGCGGCCAATATGGCGTCGGGCAGAGACTCGTCGTGGAAGGCGCCGCGAAAATTGGGCCAGACCTGGGCCAGGTGGCGCTCGAAGTCCAGGACCGAGTCGTATCCGCTGCAGGAGGAGAGGGTGATGCTGGCGTAGTGGTGTTCCGGCCAGGTATGGATGGCCGCGTGGCTCTCGGAGAGGATCACCATGCCGGTGATGCCGGAGACCCCGTTGACCGGGGGAAAGAGGTGGTGCTGGGTTCCCAGGATGGTCAATCCCTGGGTGCGGTTGACGATCTCCAGGAACCGGTGCCAGGTGGCGATGGGGTCGGAGAAGTCCGCGAAGACGTCGTAGTTGCGCACGATCGGGCGCACGGCAGCCATGTCAGCCCCAGTCATGGTGGATCACCTCCCATGGATGGATACGGACGAGGATGCATCCGGTGTCGACGCCCCACACCTGGGCGTTGGTACGGTCGGGATCGGAACGATCCGAGTCCGCCACGGTCGAGACAGCGGTGTTTGGGGTGGTTGTGAGGACCATGGGTGCCTCCTGATGGTTTGGATAATCCGGTCGTCGGGACACGGCTGTTGGGCCACGGCCGGTCTGGCCGCGGCCCTGCCGTCGCCGCCCCCGTCACCTCTGGGCAAGAGGGGCACGGCAACGGCACAAATTACCCCCTCCCAGGGCGGTCCTCGTGCCCGCGCCCAAGACGGGGTTCCGGTGCCGCAGATCGATTGCCCCCAAGGGGCGCCCGGCCCCAAATGGGCCTCCCATTATAGCACAGGGGCCGGGGGGACAAAAATGTTCCCTCCCCTCACAATCCCGGAATCGAACGATCCCGGCCTACCGGCCATGTCGGCCCCGGGTTCACTTCGGTGGATCCACCTGGCCAGACCACTGGCGGAGCTTGGCCACCAGCTCGGGCGTGGACGGCTCGGTCAGCACGCTCCCGTCGGGGAACAGGATGGTGGGCACGGAGCGGTGGCCGTTGTTCAGCCGCTGCACCACCTGGGCCGCATCCGGTTCCTTGTCCAGGTCGATCTCCCGATAGGGGATGCCCATCTTCTTGAAGACCATCTTGGCCCGCCAGCAGTCGGGGCACCAGATGGTGGTGTACATGGTGATCAGGGTCTCGTCATGGTGGACTTCCGTCACGGTTCCTCGCTCCTGGGTCCATGGCGGCGGGGGGCGCCCTGGGGGGGCTGTGCCCGGGGGTGTCCCAGGGGCCGGAGGTGGCCCCCCTTCCTAAGGGCAAGGGGGCAAGGGCCTCACCTCCCTCCGCGGACCGGACCCGTTGTGTCCCCCCGCCAACTGGTGTACTATACCGAATGGATGCACGATACCACTATACCACAGATGGGCCTGTTCGCGATGGGGCCCCTCCATGGCCCGACCCGGTTCCCCCAACGGGGGGACCTGTTCCGGTGGATCCGGGCCCGTTCCATCCCTGGAGAGCTGTCATGGTGAGTCCCGGTCGCGTTCTCTCGCCGTCCACCTCCCTGTCGCCTGGGGAGATGGACGCGATCCCCCAGGAGCTGCAGGAGCTGGTCCACGAGCTGCAGCAGGCCGTCCAGGGCGAGGTGCGCTTTGACGGCTACAGCCGCATGCTCTACAGCACCGATGCCAGCCTCTACCAGATCCAGCCGGTGGGTGTGGTGATCCCCAGGGTCGAGGAGGACATCCAGGCCACGGTGGAGATCACCGCCCGCCACGGTGTGCCCGTCCTGCCCCGGGGTGGAGGCTCGTCCCTGGCGGGCCAGACCGTGAACGCAGCGGTGGTCATCGACACCAGCAAGTACCTGGATCGCATCCTGGCCCTCGACCCAGAGGCTCGCCGGGTCACCGTCCAGGTGGGGCTTTCCCTGGCCCGGCTGAACCAGACCCTGGCCCCTCTGGGGCTGATGGTGGGCCCCGATCCGGCCAGCGCGGACCGGGCCACCGTGGGGGGATGTCTGGGAAACAACGCCACGGGCAGCCACAGCATCCTCTACGGCATGATGGCCGACCATGTGCTGGAGACCTGGGTGGTCCTGGCCGACGGCTCCCGGGCCCACTTCCACCCCATCCCGCCGGAGGAGCTGCCGGCCTGGGGGCGCGGCGACTCCTTGGAGGCCCGGCTCTATCGAGAGCTCCCCGCGCTGCTGCAGGAGATCCGGGATGCGGTCCTGGAACGCTGGCCCCGACATTGGCGGCGGGCCTCGGGCTACAACCTGGATCGGCTGCTGGCCCCTCTGTTGGGCCCGGAGGAGCGGGGCCGGCTGAGCTCCGTAGGGCGGTTCCGCCCTCCCGCGGCCGATCTCCGGCGCCTGGATCGCTTCAACCTGGCACAACTGGTCACCGGCGCAGAGGGCACCCTGGCCGTGGTCACCCAGGCCACCCTGGCCCTGGTGGAACGCCCTTCCCGAACCGGCCTGGCTGTGGTCCATTTCTCCCGGCTGCTGGACAGCTGCGCGGCGGTCACCGATGTGTTGGAGACCGAGCCCAGCGCGGCCGAGCTGCTGGATCGCAAGCTCATGGACCTGGCCCGTTCCCGGCCGGAATGGGCCAGGCGGCTCCACTTCGTGGAGGGGGACCCGGAGGCGGTTCTCCTGGTGGAGTACTACGGCCGCCAGGAGGAGGAGCTGAGAGCTCGGCTGGACCGTCTGGAGCGCCATCTGCGCGGCCGGGGATGGCGTGGCCCGGTGGTGAAGATCCTGGATCCGGCCCGGCAGGCCCAGGTGTGGGCGGTGCGCAAGGCCGGGCTCAACCTGCTCATGGGCATGCGGGGGGACTTCAAGCCCGTGCCCGGCATCGAGGACGTGGCGGTGCCGCCGGAGAAGCTGGCCGAGTACCTGGGCCAGATCCTGGAGCACTGTCGCCCGATGGCCGCGGTGCCCGACGTGGCCGTCTACGCCCACGCCTCTGCGGGCTGTCTCCATGTCCGGCCTCTCCTGAACATGAAGAGCCAGGCCGGAGTGGACGCCCTGGCCGAGCTGGGCCACTTCGCCTGCGATCTGGCGGTCCGCTACAACGGGGCCATGAGCGGCGAACACGGCGATGGCCTGGCCCGCAGTGGGCTCAACCCCCGGCTCTTCGGCCCCTCGCTCTACGCGGCCTTGCAGCGGGTGAAGCGGCTCTTCGATCCCCAGAATCGGCTCAATCCGGGCAAGATCGTGGACGCGCCGCCTCCTACCCGGTTTCTGCGCTTCGGTCCGGACTACCACACCCAGGAGCCGGTCACCGTCTTCGACTGGCAGGCGGATGGAGGATACGCGGCCGCCATCGAGATGTGCAACGGCGCGGGGGTGTGCCGCAAGCTGGGGGAGGGCACCATGTGCCCCAGCTTCATGGCCACCCGGGACGAGGAGGACAGCACCCGGGGACGGGCCAACGCGCTCCGCAACGCCCTGGCCGGCCGCATCCCGCCGGAGGAGCTCTTCTCGCCCCGGATGTACCGGGTGTTGGATCTGTGTCTGGGCTGCAAGGCCTGTCGGAGCGAGTGTCCCTCCGCGGTGGACATGGCCCGGATCAAGGCGGAGTACCTGGTCCACTACTATCGACGGCATGGGCTGCCCCTGTTCAACCGCCTGATGGGGCTGTTGCCTGCCCTGGGGCAGGGGCTGTTCCGGCTGCAGGAGGCCCTGCCCGGCCTGCCCCTGGTGGCCGGGGTCAACGGGCTGTTGGGCAGTGCCCTGGCCCAGGCCCTGGCACCCCGGCTGGGGATCCATCCCGCCCGGCCGCTGCCCCGCTACGCGTCCCGTCGCCTCAGCCGTTGGTTCGCGGCCCGGGGCGTTCCCCCGGAGGGCCCTAGGGGCCCCGTGATCCTCTTCCACGATACCTGGGCCGAGTACCATGTGCCGTGGGTGGGCCAGGCGGCCGTGCAGGTGTTGGAGGCCGCGGGCTATCGGGTCTTCCTGGCCTGGGGACGGAGCTGCTGTGGCCGGCCCCTCCTCACCGGTGGGCAGGCGGACCGGGCCCGAGCCTGGGTGGACCACAACGTGGCCCTCCTGGCTCCCTACGCGGCCCAGGGCATTCCGGTGATAGGCCTGGAACCGAGCTGCATCCTCACCCTGCGGGACGAGTACCCGGATCTGGCCAGCGACCGGACCCGGGCCCGGCTTCTCGCCGGCTGGGTCCAGACGTTCGAGGAGTTCGTGGTCCAGGAAGCGGCGCGCGGGGGGTTCCGGGGGATCTGGCAGGAGGGCGGTGTCGAGGCCCTGTTGCACGGCCACTGCCACCACAGGGCCCTGGTAGGGGATGGGCCCAGCGTGGCGGCTCTGGAGATGGCGGGCTATCGGGTGGCGGTGATCCCCAGTGGCTGCTGTGGCATGGCCGGGGACTTCGGCTACGGCGTGGAGCACTACGCGATCAGCCGGCGGATCGGCGAGGACCGGCTGTTCCCCGCGGTGCGGGCTGCGGAGCCGGACACGGTGGTGGTGGCCAGCGGCTTCAGCTGCCGGGAGCAGATCCACCACTTCACCGGTCGGGAGGCCATCCACCTGGCCCAGGCCCTGGCCCGGCGGCTGGGGCGGGCACGCCGGCGCGAGGAAGGGGGCAGGTGACGGCCCGGCGGGGTGGCCTTCTCACAGGAGGAGCCACAGGATGCCGGCCAGGACCCCCACGGCGGCCATGAGCCCCAGGGCCAGGAGGGCCAGCCGGGGGGTGTCCGCCCGTTCCACCTGGTGGCTCAGGGTCCGTGTCCCGTCCTCGGGGCCCAGGATCCAGGTCCGGGACGGTGCGTCCGGATCGGGGCGGAGGGTGATCTGGGCCTGGCTCTCCTGGGCCAGGCGTTGCCAGCGCGAGGCCTCCTGGCGGCGGTAGAGGGCCTGCAGGCGCAGGCGGAGCTGTTCGCCTGGCGTGAGGGTGTGCTGGGTGGCGGCCTCGGCCTGGGCGGCCTCCTGTTCCAGGCGCTGGGCCAGTGCATTCCACTGGTCGGCCGCCGGCCTCAGGTCCACCTCCAGGGAGAGCCGGGTACGCCGCCAGATGCCCCGGGTCTCCTGTTCGATGCCCGGGGCTGCCTGGACCAACAGGGTTCTCAGGAGGGCCCAGTGGGCGCTGGGGGGGATGGCCTGGGCCAGGTCCAGGCGTTGGCGCAGGCGGGTGGTGGTCAGTGCGATGCGCACCCGGTCGCCGTCTCGGCTCAGGGTGGGGGGTTGGGGGGTGGAGATGGCCTGCCAGGCCTGTTCCAGCCGTTCCAGGAGCTGGGCGGCCTCGGCCTCTCGTCCGGGGAGGATCGTGGTGGTCAGGGCCAGGCGGGCCTGTTCCGGTGTTGTCTCCAACACGGCCTGCCAGGGCCCGAAGAGGGCTCGGGCCTCCAGGGGCACCAGTTCCTGGGTGGAGATCAGCGGGCCGGCCAGGGCCAGGCTGGCCTGGAGGTCGCCCCGCTCCAGCAGCAACAGGGCCTGTTGCAGGACCGCGTCCTGGCGCGCGGTGTCCAGCCATTGGGGATCCACCAGGCCGGGGGGCAGCGCTTCCATCTGGGCCAGGAGGGCCAGGGCGGTGGCCCAGTCCTGGCGGTCTCGGGCCTGGGCCAGCTTGAGCCGCAAGGCCTCGGCCTGCCAGCGGCCCAGCTCGGCTCGGAGGGCCGCCTCGCCGGGCGGGAGGCTCTTCAGGGCCGCCTCCACTTCGGCCAGCATCAGGTCCAGGTAGGCCTCGTCCACCTGGCCGGTGGGGGTCACGGCCCGACCCCGGTAGAGCTCGGCTCGGGCTCGATGGAGTTCGGCTCGGGGGCGGCCTTGGATGTCCAGCCTCTCGGCCAGGGTGAGGGCGTCGCTGTACGCGGCCAATGCCTGGGCGTAGAAGCGCTCGCGGGCGTCGGGATCCAGGGCCGGGTGGGTGTAGAGGCGTTGGTAGTGTTCGGCCAGGCGTCGGGCCGCGTCCAGGGAAGGCTCGGCCTGGAGCACGTTCCGCAGCCGGACCACCTCCTGCCAGGTCCGAGGGTGGACGGCCTGGAACAGGAAGGGGTCGTGGGGGATCGCGGCCTCGCTCATCCAGTAGAGCTGTCGGCCGTCGTAGCGCCAGTCGGCGGGGAAGAGCCGGAGCCAGCTCTCGTTGGGCAGGATCTCCCGGGGGGGCTCGGGCAGGTAGATGCTGAGCCGCCAACTGTTGGGTGCGGTGGGCCAGGCCTCCAGCACGGCCATGGGATAGCGGACAGTCACCAGCTCGTCGTCGGGCAGGGGGACGGTGTAGCGGAGCAGGACCATGCGCCGTTCGTCCCCCTGGAGCCGGATGGTGGCCTGGGACGTGCCGTCCGGGCCGATGGTCAGGGGATGGGTGGGGCCGTCCTCGCTGGCCACGGTGAGGTCCTCGGGCAGGGCGGGGCCGGGTGTCTCCGGATCCAGCCGGGGGACCACCTTCAGGACCACATCCCGGGGCTTGCGGTCTGGGTTGTGCAGCCGGTACCGGGCCTCCACCTGGAGGAAGGCCCGCCCGTCCTGGGTCATCTCCAGGAAGATCTCCACCGTGTGGGTCAGGAGGCGGACCTGGGCCTCATCGGTGGGGAGGAGGAAGACGTGGACTCGGCCGGCATCCTCGGAGCGGGGCTGGGCGGCCTGGGCCGGCAGGGCCAGGAGGAGCAGCGCTACGGCCAGGAGGAGGCCTCTGAGGCGGTGGAGGGGATTTCCTGTACCACAAGTTGCAAAACCGCGCTCGTTCTGGTATGGTGACATAGGAATTCGGTTCGCAATCATGTCGTCAGGTGGAGTCCTCCCATCCTCCGATTTCGATCCTGCATGGGGGGCGGAGGCAGGGACGCACCACCGTTGCATCCACGGACAGGCCCTCGACACAGGCCCTCGATAACGACGGTCAGGCTCCCGACATGGTCAGACTCCTGATGCAGTGGGACATCAAGATGGGGCGTGAACAGCCCTATTTCGAGTTCATCATGCGTGACTTCGCGCCGGGGCTGATGCGGTTGGGTATCGAGCCCTCCGAGGTCTGGTATACCATCTATGGGGACGCGCCGCAAATGTTGACTTTGGGCGATGTGGAGAGCCTGGAGAAGCTTGAGATGATCCTGCAGAGCCAGGGATGGAAGCATCTCCACGAGAAGCTGATGAACTACGTGACCAACTATCGGCAGCGCATCGTGCTCCACAACCAGCGCAGTTTCCAGCTCTGAGCTCCTGGCCGGAGGGTGCCCCCTACGCCTGGAGCGGAGGCCGATGAGCGGGCATCGCCCGGTCGTTCCCGTATCTCCGGCGGCGCACGGAAGCGCTCTCTCGACGTCGTCGCCCCGACAATTCCCCCGACCTGGCATCCCACGCGACGGTTGTGTGGTATGGGTGAAGGCGCCCCTGAGCCCCCGAGGCGCTCCTCCTAAGCTCGGGCCAAGGCCCATGCAAGTATTGGCGTATTCCCAGGCCCCCCCTCCTGTGGTAATGGTGTGGGGGCAAGGGAGTGGTAATGGTGCGGCCAAGGTGGATGGAACCTCGAGGCCCGGTTTGGGCGTTGGACAGGTCCACCCCTGGCTCTGTCGGCGCTTCTCGTGTCCATGGGAGGCCAGGCCACGGATGGCCGAGGGATGGGGCGGAGGGATTGACAGTGGAACGACAGGTTCCGGGATTGATCGGTCTGGCCTCGTGTAGTACAGTGTAGACAAGAGGCAGAGCGTGTAGCGCGGTTTATTGGATATCCGGCGTTTCCTGCCTGCGGACAGCCGAATCCGAGCTCATCTCTGGAGGCCCATGCAATCGAGACCACGTATCGCGCGAGCTAGAGATCGAGAGTGGCATCATGGGAATCGCTATGGACATCCGTTCTGAGGAAAAGGTCACCCCTTCTGAGGGGCATGTCCAGGCCCGGCGTGTCGATCCTCTGTTGGCAGGCCGGCGTGTGCTGTGGCTCCAACAGAGCGCGCTTCGCCCCCGAGAGCCTGCGGCCCGGATCGAGGCGATCCTCCGGGGTGCAGGGCTTCGTCTCCACAAGGGGGATCTCTTCTCGGTCTCCCAGGTGGACATGTCCGCGGTCGATCTGATCCTGTTGGATGGCGTCGAGAACCTGGACGGTGTCATCGAGACCGTCCTCTCCCGCCTTCGTTTTGAGAGCCAGGCTCCCCTGATCGTGCTCACAGAACGTCACTCCAGCGATCAACTGGTGGCCGCGCTCATGGCAGGGGCAGACGCCATCTGGTCCTACGAGACGCCGGCAGAGCTGCTCCTGGTCCGCTGCAAGGCGCTGTTGCGCCGTTGGTCCACCCGGGCCGGCCAGGCCCCGGCGGGCTGAGCGGTCCTCCTCGGCCCCATCGCCCCACCCCTCTGGAAGAACCGAACGGGACGCCCGGCAGTCCAAGGGGCGGTTTCCGCCAAGCCCAGGCTCGGCGGGAACCGCCCTTTTTGCTTTGCCGGCATGCGTCGGAGTGGGCCCGGGTGTCGGCGACCTGGGCGCGCGGGCCGGATGTCGTGGCCGGGGTGGGGGGACATAAATCCTAAACGGTTTAAGTCCGGAATGTACCGAGGGGCTATAGGAGGTCGGTTACGCTTCGTTTACACTTAAAACACGCTATATTTGGCGTCCAAAAAATTCTGTGTTTCAAAACAAAAATGAAAAGGAGGTGGAAAAATGGCCTTGTATGTGCGTGCGTTGACCCCGGAGGAAAAACAGGAATTGGAACGGATGTTGGATCATCCTGAACAGAGCCCCATTCCCCCGGAGAGGCTGATGATCGTCTATCTGTCGTCCCACGGCGTCAAGGTGAAGCAGATCGCGGAGACCGTGGGACTCCATCCCATCAACGTGCGCAAGTGGATCCACCGTTTCAACGCCCGGGGGCTGCCCGGCCTGAGCACCCGGAAGTCGCCTGGACGTCCTCGGGTCTTCACCGAGGAGCAGCGGCGGAAGATCGTGGAGGTGGTCCAGACTCCGCCGGAGGCCTTGGGCCTGGACACGCCCCGCTGGTCGCTCCAGCGCCTGCGTCGCTACCTGATCGAGCACGGGATCGTGCAGCAGATCAGCGTGGAGACCATTCGCCAGATCCTGGAGGAGCACGGCGTTCGCTACCGGGCCACCCGTGGTTGGGGAGGATCGGCCCACAACGGCACGCGGAACCGGGGACAGAGCCATCGCCTCGGCCCGCCGGCGGGTTCCGACGTGTCCCAAAACCGGGCCACCTTTTCCACATATCCCGTGCCTGGGCAGCGGAGGCCATGAGAAACGCCTGACTGCCCGGGCCGAAAAGGCGTCCGTTGTCCACATGGCCCTGTCGGCGAGCTACGTAGAGCCCGTTATCCGGCTGCGCTGGCTCCGTCATCGCCCTGGCTGGACAACCCGGCACGCGTGTTCCATCGGTGCGTCGCGGCGCTGGAGGTCAACCTCCGGCGCCGCGCGTTTTCCAGGCGAGCCTGGGCTCCTCTCCGGGCGCGCTGCCCTCGGGCGGGGACGGTTTTCTCGCCATTTGGCGGAAGTGCCTGGCACCTGGAACCCATACACTGGAAGCGATGAACATCTGCGTTGCCCGTCAACCCATCTTCGATCGGACGAAGCGGCTGCACGGCTACGAACTGCTCTTCCGAGGTCCCCTGGAGCGGGCCCTGGAGGAGGGGGGCGGCGACGCGGCCACGGTCTCCGTCCTCACCCATGGCTTTCTCCTCATCGGGGTGGACACGTTGACCCATGGGCGCCCCGCGTTCATCAACCTCACCCGGCGCCTCCTGGTGGAGGACGTGATCACCGTCTTCCCCCCCGACCTGGTGGTGGTGGAGATCCTGGAGGACATCGAGCCGGACCGGGAGGTCCTCCAGGCCTGTCAGCGCCTGAAGAAGGGGGGCTACATCCTGGCCCTGGACGACTTCACGGATCGGGCCTCCATGGGGCCCCTGGTGGAGCTGGCCGACATCATCAAGGTGGACTTCCAGGCCACCCCCCCTGAGGAACGCCGGCGCCTGATCCGCGTCTACGGCGGACCGCAGCGGGCCTTCCTGGCCGAGAAGGTGGAGACCCAGGAGCAGTGTCAGGAGGCCCTGCAGGAGGGCTACACCTACATCCAGGGCTTCTTCTTCAGCCGTCCCCACCTGGTGACCGGCCAGGACATCCCGGCCTATCGGCTCCACTTCCTCAACACGCTCTACGAGCTCCAGCAGCCCGATGTGAGCTTCGACATGTTGGCGGACCTGATCCTGCGGGACCTCTCCCTGTCCTACAAGATCCTCCAGTTCGTCAACTCGGCCTACTTCGGCCTCCGCCACCGGGTGCGGAGCGTGCGCCAGGCCCTGGTGCTGCTGGGCCTGGAGGAGGTACGCAAGTGGGCCACCCTCCTGGCCTTGACCGGCATCGGCCAGGACAAGCCCGCGGAGCTCGCGGTCCACGCGGCCGTGCGGGGCAAGTTCTGTGAGTTCCTGGGCGTGGGCGCGGGCTTGCGGGAACGGGCCACGGATCTCTACCTGACCGGTCTGCTCTCCCTGTTGGACGGCTTCCTGGACCGGCCCTTGGCCGAGATCGTGGCCGACCTTCCCCTGCACGAGGACGTGTTGGCCGCGCTCACGGAGCAGACGGGCCCCCTGGCCCCCGTCTACCGTCTGGCCCTGGCCTACGAACGGGCCGACTGGGAGCGCGCCGAGGCGTGGGTGGCCCAGGTGGGGCTGAGGACCCGGGATCTGCCGGAGTTCTACTACCAGGCCGTGCGCTGGGCCGACGGGGTCTTCTACTACACCCCTTCACCCGATCACGCCCTCCGCCCGGAGCCCCGCTAGGGTCCTTCCGTCCAGCCCCAGGAGGGTGCCCAGGATCTCGTCCGTGTGTTCTCCCAGCCCCGGGGGGGCCGAGCGAATGGCCGGTGGGGTCCGGCTCATCTTGGCCACCGGCCCCACCAGGGGCACGGCCTCGCCCCGGCCGTCCACCACCTGTTGGACCATGTGTCGGGCCCGGGCCTGGGGGGTGTGGAGCGCGGTGGGGATATCGTTCACCGGCCCTGCGGGGATCTGGGCGGCGTGGAGGGCGGCCAGCCAGTCCGCGGTGCGCCGTTGTCGAAAGCAGGCCGCCAACATGGGAACCAGGACCTCTCGATGGCGGACCCGATGGGGGTTGGTGGCGAACCGGGGATCCGTGGCCCACTGGGGTTCGCCCAGCAGCTCGCAGAGACGGGCGAACTGCCGGTCGTTGCCCACCGCGACCATGATGTGCCCGTCCGCGGTGGGGAAAGTCTGGTAGGGGACGATGGCCGGATGGGCGTTGCCGTGTCGGCGTGGGGGCTCTCCGCTCACCAGGTAGGCGCTGGCCACGTTCACCAGCCATCCCAGTTGCACGTCGTACAGCGCGATGTCGATGTACTGGCCCTGGCCGGTACGGTTCCGGTGGTGGAGCGCGGCCAGGATGGCGGTGGCCGCGAAGAGCCCGGCCGTCACGTCCACGATGGCGACCCCCACCTTGTAGGGCTCCCCGTCTTCCGGGCCGGTGATGCTCATGATCCCGCCCTCGGCCTGGATGACGGTGTCGTAGCCGGGGCGGGTGCGCTCCGGCCCCGTCTGGCCGTAACCGGTGATCGCGCAGTAGATCAGGCCTGGGTTCTCCTGGCGGAGGGCCTCGTAGCCCAGCCCAAGTCGCTCCAGGGTCCCTACCTTGAAGTTCTCCAGGAGGACGTCGGCCTGGCGGGCCAGGGCCCGCAGGATCTCCTGCCCTCGGGGGTGCTTCAGGTCCAGGGCCAGGCTGCGCTTGTTGCGGTTGGCGCACAGGAAATAGGCGCTCTGGCCGCCCGGCGTGAAGGGAGGGCCCCAGTGGCGGGTGTCGTCCCCGCGACCGGGCTGTTCCACCTTGATGACCGTGGCGCCGTAGTCGCCCAACAACATGGTGGCGTACGGCCCCGCCAGCACCCGGGTCAGGTCCAACACCAGGATGTCGTCGAGCGCGGCCCGGGGTGGGCTGTCGGAAGGGGGTTCGTCCATGGGCGGTCTCCTGAACCTCCTGACTGGTGGGGATGTCGCGAGAACCCAGGGGCCCCTTCTCCGGACCCCTGGGTGTGGGCCCATTGTACCACGGCTCCCATCGAACAGGCACCGTTCGATGGGGCCGTCAGTGCGGGCGGGGCCCGGCTTTCGCGGAGCTGGGCCGGGGGAGAGCTCGGAATCCGGGGTGTTCTTTTGGTGTTTCCCCTGGCGATTGGTATAATGGCGTGTCGGATCGGCACCCGAGGACGTGGAAGTGGACGGTAGGCGACGGAGGAGGACCGCAACGTGCTGCAGCGCAGAACCCAGACGGCCGCGTTCTGGCGGGATCAGTTCCAGGTCACCGATGAGGACCTGGACTACCTGCGCCAGGTGCTGGCCGAGACCCATCGGGCCCTGACCACCGAGGAGCTGGCCCTCCGGCTGGTGGAGGAATACCTGCGTCGGGAGACCAGCCGGATGGAATCCGAGCTGGCCAAGGGCGAGATCTACCAGCCCGCGGGCCACTACGAGGTGGGCCAGCGCATCGTCTTTCCCGCCATGGACTTCCAGGTGGGGGAGGTGGTGGGCATCCGGCCGGGGCGGAACCCCGAGCACGGGGAGTTCCAGGTCATCCAGGTGAGGCTGGAGGGCAACGGCGACTCGGTGCGGGAGTTCGCGGCCGACCTGAAGACCCCCCATGCCCTGAACCTGGGCGAGGGGCCGGGCGAGGAGGGGACGCTCCTCTCCCCGGAGGAGATCTACCAGCTCTATCGGGACGAGATCGAGGAGAGCCTGCTCCACGCCCTGGAGGAGGGGCCCCGGGCCGATGAGTTCGTGCGGGTGAACGACCACTGGCTCCTGGCCGACATGTTGGCCGAGATCCACGTGGGCCATCTGAACATCGCAGAGGCCCTGATCGAGGTCCAGGGGCGGCCGTTGACCCCCGAGGAGATCCTGGAGGAGCTGGAGCTGGACACAGACGTGTCCCAGGCCATGCAGATCATCAGCCTGAACTACGCGCTCTCCCGGGATCCTCGGTTCGACGATGTGAGCAGCGGCCCGGACCACCTCTGGTACCTGAAGCGGTTGGAACCCCAGGAGGCCCTGGAGGTCCCCCTGCTGCTGCGTCCGCACCTTCCCCGGTACAACCGAGCGCTTCTCAGCGTGGAGCTCCTCCAGCTGGAGTGGGAGCTGGACGACGAATGGGGGGAGGCCGGCGTCACCGGCGATCTGAGCACCGGGATCCCCAGCACCAGCTTTGCCCTCATCTATCCCCATCGACGACACGGCACCATCCCCCTGAGCAGCCGCACCCGCTCCTTCTTCCCCACCAAGCCCAAGGGCCGCTCCATGGTCACGGTCATCGACGGCCGCTGGGGCACCCGATACACGGCCTGGGTGGTCCACGAGGGGCGATACGTGTGCGGCCTGAAGGGCTGGATGGACGAGCACAACCTGCCGGTGGGGACCTACATCACCCTGGAGCGGACCCAGAACCCGGATGAGGTGGTGATCGACTACCGGCCCCGCCGGATGAAGCGCGAGTGGTCCCGTTTTGCCATCGCCAACCTGGATCAACGGCGACTGACCTTCGAGATGAACAAGGTCCAGATCACCTGCGAGTACGACGACCTCCTGGTGGTGTCCGCCCAGGACCCAGAGGCCCTGGACGAGCTGGCCCAGGAGTACGAGCGCCTGGGGATCGGCCTGGACGAGATCGTGGAACAGGTGGTTCCCGAGCTGACCAAGCTCAGCCCCCAGGGCGTGGCCCATGCCAAGACCATCTACAGCGCGGTGAACATGGTCTACCGTTGTCCACCGGGCCCCCTCTTCTACTCGTTGGTGAGCAACCGCCGTTTCCAGGACGTGGGGGACGGCAACTTCGCCCTGAGCACTGCATAGGGACGTCTATGGCTACCCAGACCCAAGCCCGCAAGATCCGCTTGACCTGGTTCCGGCCCGATCTGGACACCAAGTTCCACATCGACTACGAATGGTGGGAACAGAGCGGCCGGGACTTCCGCCTGTACCTGCGGGATCAGCTCTGCCCGGAGTGCCGGGAGCGCTTCCCCGACCACCGGAACACCGAGGACGTGGACTGGGTGGACCCGGAGACCGGCGAGGTCCACCGCGCGGATGCCCTGTGGGAATGTCTTCGCACCCGGTGCGTGAACGACCCGGACTACATCAACGAGCATCTTCCCCTGGCCACCGCGGTCTTTCGCATCTTCCTGGCCAACAACAACATGCCCTTGAGCGCCCGAGAGCTGCACCAGATCCTGCCCTGGAAGCCCGCGGAGACCATCCTGCGGGTTCTGGCGAGCGATCCGATCCACTACGGCATTCGGCCGGTCCGGGAGTAGGCTGCCGGCATCCCGAGCGGCTCCGCCGGGTCTGTGGCCAAGGAATCTGCTCGGAAGGAAAGGGGGGCGACCCACAGGTCGCCCCCCTTTCCTGTCTGTCCTGCCGCCCGGCCCGGTGGGATGGCCGGTGCCCGGGCCATCCTCGGCTAGGCGTAGGCGGTCTCGGGCTCCTCGGCCTGGCCAGCCACCACGGAGAAGACGATCTCGCCGTCCTTCGCGTCCACCAACACGTGGTCGCCGTCCCGGACTCGGCCCTGGAGGATCTCCACCGCCAGGGGATCGGCCACCAGGTGCTGGATGGCCCGTTTCAGGGGCCGGGCACCGTAGGCCGGGTCGAAGCCCTCCTCCACGATCCGCTCCTTGGCCGCGTCGGTCAGGCTGAGGGTGATGCGCCGGGGCGCCAACAGCGCCTGGAGCCGCCCGATCTGGATATCCACGATCCGCTTCAGGTGCTCCATCTTCAGGCTGTGGAAGATGACGACCTCGTCGATCCGGTTCAGGAACTCGGGCCGGAAGTGGGCCCGCAGCGCGTCCGTCACCCGCCGCTCCACCTCCTGGTCCAGCCCGGCCACATCCAGGATGTACTGGCTGCCGATGTTGCTGGTCATGATGAGGATGGTGTTGCGGAAGTCCACCGTGCGGCCCTGGCCGTCGGTCAGCCGGCCGTCGTCCAGCACCTGGAGCAGCACGTTGAACACCTCGGGATGGGCCTTCTCGATCTCGTCGAAGAGCACCACCGAGTAGGGGCGACGGCGCACGGCCTCGGTGAGCTGGCCGCCCTCCTCGTAGCCCACGTAGCCGGGGGGCGCGCCGATGAGCCGGGCCACCGTGTGCCGCTCCTGGTACTCGCTCATGTCGATGCGGATCAGGTTGTCCTCGTCGTCGAAGAGGAACTCGGCCAGGGCCCGGGCCAGCTCGGTCTTGCCCACGCCCGTGGGGCCCAGGAAGATGAAGCTGCCGATGGGCCGGTTCGGGTCCTGGAGGCCGGCCCGGCTGCGGCGGATGGCCGCGGCCACCACCTGGACGGCCTTCTCCTGGCCCACCACCCGTCGGTGCAGCTCCTCCTCGATGCGCAGGAGCTTCTCCCGTTCGCTCTCCATGAGCTTGTGGACGGGGATGCCGGTCCATTCGCTGACCACCTCGGCGATCTCCTCCGCGTCCACCTCCTCCTTCAGGAGCGCGCCCTCGGCCTGGAGCTGGCGGAGCCGCTCCTCGGCCTGGGCCAGCTCCTCCTCCAGCTCTCGCAGGCGGCCGTAGCGGAGCTCCGCGGCCCGCTGCAGGTCGTACTGCCGTTCGGCCTCCTCGATCTGGATGCGGACCTGCTCGATCTCCTCCTTCAGGCGGCGGACCTCCTGGATGGCCTCCCGTTCGGCCTGCCACCGGGCGGTGAGCTGCGCGCTCTGCTCCTTGAGCTCGGCCAGCTCCTTCTCCAGCTCCGCGAGCCGCTCCTGGCTGGCCGGATCGGTCTCCCGCCTCAGGGCCTCCCGCTCGATCTCCAGCTGCATGATCTGCCGATCGATCTCGTCCAGCTCCTTGGGCTTGGAGTCGATCTGCATCCGCAGCCGGCTCGCGGCCTCGTCGATCAGGTCGATGGCCTTGTCCGGCAGGAAGCGGTCGGTGATGTAGCGGTGGCTGAGCTGGGCCGCCGCGATGACCGCGCTGTCGGTGATGCGCACGCCGTGGTGCACCTCGTAGCGCTCCTTCAGCCCTCGCAGGATGCTGATGGTGTCCTCCACGCTGGGCTCGTCCACGAAGACGGGCTGGAAGCGCCGCTCCAGGGCCGGGTCCTTCTCGATGTGTTTGCGGTACTCGTCCAGGGTGGTGGCACCGATGGCGTGGAGCTCGCCTCGGGCCAACATGGGCTTGAGCATGTTGGCCGCGTCCATGGCGCCCTCGGCCGCGCCCGCGCCCACCAGGGTGTGCATCTCGTCGATGAAGAGGATGATCTGGCCCTCCGCGGCCTTGATCTCGTTCAGGACCGCCTTCAGCCGCTCCTCGAACTCGCCCCGGTACTTGGCGCCGGCCACCAGCGCGCCCAGGTCCAGCGCGATGAGCCGCTTGTTCCGCAGGGTGGTGGGCACGTCGCCCCGGACGATCCGCTGGGCCAGCCCCTCCACGATGGCCGTCTTGCCCACGCCCGGCTCACCGATGAGGACGGGGTTGTTCTTGGTCCGCCGGCTCAGGATCTGGATCACCCGGCGGATCTCCCGGTCTCGGCCGATGACCGGATCCAGCTTGCCCTGGCGGGCCTCCTCGGTCAGATCCCGGCCGTACTTGGCCAGGGCCTCGTACTGGGCCTCCGGGGTAGGGGTAGTGACCCGTTGGCTGCCCCGGATGCTGGCCAGGGCCTGCATGATGGCGTTGTAGTCCACGCCGTGGCGAGCCAGAAGCTGTTGGATCCGCCCCCCCTTGGGCGAGGCCATGGCCATCAGGATGTGTTCCGTGGAGGTGTACTCGTCCCGCATGTTGCGGGCGATCTCCTCGGCCTCCTCCAGGATCTGGGCCGAGGCCCGGCTCAGCCCCACCTGGACCGCGGTGCCGGTGGCCCGGGGCTTGCGGGCCAGCTCCTGCTCCACGCTCTGGCGCAGCAGCTCCGGGTCGGTGCCGATCTTCTGGACCACCGACGGCACCACACCGCCCTCCTGCTGCAGCAGGGCCATCAACAGGTGTTCCGGATCCACCGACGGATGGTCGTAGCTCTGGGCCAGCTCCTGGGCCTCGACCACCGCCTCCCGGGCTTTCTCGGTGAACTTGTCGAAACGCATGATCTCTTCCCCCCTTGGTCGCGACCGGAGTGGAACGCCCTCTGGTTCGGCTCCGGTGCCCCTGGAATTCTCCGTGCGCGCACCGCACGTACGCCTCCTTGGCAGTTCCAGGATACCCGGGCTGTATAAGAACTTCACAAGGACAGTGTTAGCATCGGGTTAGAGGTGGCTGGGCGAGGGGCCTCGGCCGGGGAGCGGGGAGGGGGCCTGTGGCTCGGCCCGGCGACAGCAGCTCCAGAGCCCCACCCAGCCCAGGCCCCACAGGGTCCAGCCCAGGCCGCTCAGGGCCAGGCCCAGACGCCAGCTCCTGGGGCGGTACGTGAACACCACCCGATGTTCTCCTGGGGGCACCTGCACGCCCCGGAAGAGGAGGTTGGTGGGCAGGATGGGCGCGGGGATGCCGTCCACCCGAGCCTCCCAGCCGGGGTAGTAGGCGTCTGCCAGGACCAGGAACCCCGGCCTGTCGGTCTCTACCCGGAGCACCACCTGTTCGGCCTGATAGGCCTGGACCGTTACCCGGGACGATCTCCTCTCTTCGGTGCAGGGAAGGGGCTCGGCCAGGTTGCCCTCCACCACCGCGTAGCGCCGGCGAACCCGAGGATCGGCCAGCCGATCCAAGGCCTCTTCCGGGGAGCTCACGGCCAGGACGCAGGAGGTAAACCATGCCCGACCCCGGCCCTCCTCCACCGCGTAGATCTTCACGTCGCCGCTGTGGACCCGTCGGAAACGGCCCCGATCGCTGGGCAGCAGGGGCTGGAAGGTCCCGGTCCGGGCATCCACCAGGGTCATCCCCCGGACCACCACGGAGAGCTCCGGGAGGCTGGGGAGGTAGGTGAGCTCCAGGGCTGAAGGGGCCTGGGGAGGGGCCAGCGGGAGAAGCACCTGGTACTCCTGTCGGCCTCCCTCCACATCCCGATAGGCCACGGTGGCGCCCCCGGCCGCGGCCAGAGGGCTGTCCAGGGCACCGTCTGCCAGGTGGGCCCCTGGACGTCCCCCCGCGGTGAGGGTCCATGCCGGGCAGGGGCCCGGACACGGGGGGGGCACCGCGACCCGGAGCACGGGCCGATTCCCCTGCTCGAGGCGGACGAGGGCCTCCGGGGGGCCATCCACATAGGCGATGAGGCCCACATGGGTGGCCTGGAAGGGCCGGTCCACGGCCACTCGGGCGGTGACGGTGGTGTCCTGGGAGAGGTGGACCCCGATCTGCCGATCGTAGTAGATGCCCTGGAACCAGAGGTCCTGGACCTTGTCGGTGATGACGTAGCCCACCCCGGCCAGGGCCAGGAGATCGGCCGGAGGCATCCGGTCCACCTGTTCCCGCAGGCGGCCGTCCGGCACCAGCTCCTCTGGCGGGACGAAGAGGCCGAGGAAACGGATGTAGCGTTGGAGGGGCAGCACGCCGCCGTCGAAGCCGTCCAGCGCGGGGATCCGCCAGAGGAGCGAGAGGTTCGGCGCCAGGATCTCCTGGGCCTTGAGCGCGACGATCAGCTCCCGGAAAGCGGCCTCGTCCAAGGGCGGAGGGCTGGGTTTCCGGAACAGCCGTTCCCAGTCGGCCATGTCCCCTGGATCGAAGAGGAGGGTGCTCATGCTCAGGAACCGGGGCATGGCTCCGGGGTGGAGCTCCCGGGCAGGGTCTGTGAGCAGGTAGGCCGGTGCGGTGCGAACGTCGAACACCGCCTGGGGGGCGGTGGGACGGGTGTGGGGCAGGGCTCGGGCGGCCAGGAGCAGGTCCACGGCCAACAGGGCCAGGAGGCCACCCGGGAGGAGCCGGGCCCAAGGGGAGCTCCGGGCTCTGGGCAGGGACCTTTCCCAGCCGTCCACGGCCAGGCCGGCCAGGATGGCCATGCCCAGGGTGTAGAGCATCATCCACCGGGCCGGTGCCCGGAAGAGGTCGAAGCCGGGCACGAACTGGTAGAGCAGATAGTAGAAGGGATTCCAGCGCCCCAGGGCCAGGAAGAGCCCCAGCCCTGCCAGGAGCACCCCGCTCCACCACACTGGGGAACGGTTTCTGGGATCCCGGCCTCGCCCCAGGCTCCAGAGGGCCAGGATCAGCCCAAGGGCGCCCACATAGGCCACGTACTCGGTGTAGCCTGGGGTGTCGAACACCGCGCTCAGATCTCGCCAGCCGTAGGAGGGCAGCAGGGTCCAGAGGAGCCGATCGGGGCGGAGGCTGAAGCTGCTCGCGTCCCGGTAGCTCAGGCCCCCGCTGCGCAGGCCCAGACGGCTCAGCTCCAGGGTGGGCACGATCTGGGCCGCGGCCAGCCATCCTCCCAGAAGGGTGCCCAGGACGTAGACCAGGGAGGGGAAAAGCAGGGGGCCACCGGTCCTCCGGAGGCCTGTGGAGAGCCCTTGGGCAAGGCCCCGGAGGGCAAGGGGGTACCTGGGCCGGAAGGGCAGAGCCGGTGCTCCCCGGGCCACCCGATGTCCGACGGTCCAGAGGAGCCAGCATCCCACCCCAAAGAGGTTGATGTACACGGTCTGGGCATGGCCGGCCAGGAGCTGCAGGGCCACCAGTCCCCCGAAGAGGAGGAGGGGGCTGGCCATCCGGCGAGCGGGCCCGGGATTCTCCTTGGCAGGGCGGGCATCCGGGGCCTCTTCTCCGGTCCAGGCCTGCCCCGGCGCCGTGCCACGTCCCGGCCCCTCTCGGCGGAGGGTCTCCAGGGCGTGGGCCAGGGTCCAGAGCATCCACGGCAGCCAGGCCGCGGCATTCATCTGGTTGATGTGCCCCAGGAGGCCGCCGAAGAACCCGCTGCCGGCCAGGACCAGGCCCGTGGCCGTGCCGGCCAGCCAGCCCAGCCCCCAACGGCGCATGAGCATGTAGCCCCCCATCCCCAGAAGCCAGGTGTGGAGGGCTCCGCTCCAGAAGATCTGTTTCGTCGGGCTCAGCCACATCAGGGGCCAGTGGAGGGGATAGAGGACCGCGGCCTGGGGGTTGGCCAGGAAGGGCACCCCCGCGAAGATGTAGGGGTTCCACAGGGGGATGCGCCCCGCTCGGAGGCTCTCGGAGGCGTAGGCCCGATAGGGGTAGAAGTAGTGGAGGATGTCGCCGCTGGCCAGGACCCGGTTGGTGAAGAGGAGGGGATAGAAAAGGAGGAGGACGAACCCGGCCAGCAGCCCGGCCACGGCCAGGAGGGGCCCCAGACGCGGAAGAACCCGACGGCCAGAGGGGGCAGACCGGCCCCGGCCATTCGATGTGCGGTGTTCCGGAGCGGGGGGCTGGGCCGGCTCCATGGCGCTGGGGGTGTTCACTTCCCTCGGCGACCCAACGGGTCGGCGGTGGGCTCCGCTCAACAGAACCAGTCCTCGGTCAGCCGGGGGGGCTCGGGAGAGGCCTGCAGGCTCAATGGGGGTGGGGGAGGGCGATCCGCGGTGCGGTAGGCCACGGCCTCGATCTGGGCGAAGGCGGCCTCCGGGTTCGCCTGGCCCACCGCGGTCTCCGCGATCCGGGCCACCTGTTGCTGGAGGGTGTCCATGCGGGGGTCGGGATGCACCCACCGGTGGGTGAAGTGGACGGGGTCCAGCGGGCCGAACCACCGCCGGTTCTCCGGGTCCTCCAGGAGCGCGCTCCCGGGCGGCACCAGCAGGCGGATGCTGAGCTGGACAGGGGGGACGTTGGGGACCAGGCCATGGGCCCGGATCCAGGCCAGCATCTCCAGGTAGTCGTCCAGATGGGTCCAGGGAGTGAAGGGCAGCCAGGTGGGCTGGACCGCGAGATCCGCGGCGGCCAGGACCTCCAGGGCCCGTTCCAGATCGGCCCGGGTGTGGCCCTTGTGGAGCCGGGCCAGCACGGCATCGCTGGTGGACTCGAACGCGGAGACCACGAAGAGCGCGCCCAGTTCCCGAAGCTCCTGGAGCAGGTGGGGGTGGGCCAGGATGTGCTCTACCTTGGTGGTGAAGTCGAAGGTGATCTGGGGGAACTCCCGGTGCAGGGCCTGGGCGACCCGCCGGGCGTGGCCGGGGCCGTTCAGGAAGTCCGGATCGCCGAAGGTGATGTGTTGGGCGCCGGCCGCCACCTGTTGGCGGATGTCCGCGAGGACCGTCTCCACGGGCACGGCGAAGAAGCGCCCCCGGTAGATGGGGACCACCGGACAGTGGCGGCAGGTGTGCAGGCACCCTCGGGTGCTCTCCGTGTACCCGGCCAGCCGGTGGGTGCCGTCCACCACCAAGCGGGCGTAGCGTTCCAGCGGGGGAAGCGGGCGTCGGGCCGGAACCGGATAGCGGGGGCGCACCCGGACCGGCGCAGCGTCCTGGGTCCGGGTGGTGACGCCAGGGACGGTGGCCGGGTCCTGGCCCTGGGCCAGGGCATGGGCCAGGGCCACCAGGGTGGGCTCCACCTCCCCGGCCAGCACCGAGTCGGCCAGGGCCGTTTCCTCCTTCCCCCGACCCAGGAGGAAACCCGCGTTCAGGTGGGCGTACAGGCCATAGAGACAGATGTGGGCCTCGGGGTTGGCGTCCCGTACCCGCCGCGCGGCCTCCACGCCCAGGCGGAGGGCGGTGTGCATGGGCACCGAGATGGCCACCAGCCGGGCCTGGGCCACCTGGGCCTCGGGCCAGGGCGACACCGACAGGTCCACGGCGGTGACGGGGAAACCGGCCTCCTGGAGGGCGGCCAAGGGCCAGGCCAGGCTCAGGGGCTGGTGGCCCAGCTCGTAACAGGAGCAGAGCAGGACCGGGAAGTTCATGGCACAGGCGGACGATGGAGCACCATGTGGAGCTGGTGGGGCGAGATGTTGCCCCCGCTCAGGATGAGGGCCACAGTCTTGCCGGCCAGGCGCTCCCGGAGGCGGAGGGCCGCCACCAGCGGGGCCGCGCCGGCGGGTTCGGCCAGGGTCTTGGCCTTTTCCAGGTAGAGGCGGACCCCGTCCAGGAGCTCCTCGTCCTCCACCAGGACGAAGTCGTCCAGATGGTCCCACAGGAGGCGTTGGGGCAGCATGAAGGGCGCTCCGGTGGCCAGCCCCTCCGCCAGGGTACGGTTGGGCGCGGTTCGGGGCGCCCGTTCCTTCCAGGTCAGGTAGGCGGCTGGGGAGGCGCTGGCCTGGACACCGATCACCTGGACCTGGGGTTTCAGCGTCTTGGCCACCACACAGGCCCCCGCGGCACCGCTGCCGCCCCCCACGGGCACGATGATGGTGTCCACCTCGGGGGCTTCCTCCAGGATCTCCAGGGTATGGGTGGCGACCCCGGCGATGAGGAGGGGTTCATCGCCGGAGGAGATGAAGCGCAGCCCCTCCTCCTGGGCCATCTGCTCTCCGGCCGTCTTGGCCGCCTCGAAGTCCGAGCCCACCAGACGGACCTCTGCGCCGTGGCCGCGCATGGCCTCCACCTTGACCGGGTTCGCGTCCTCCGGCGCGACGATCACCGCGCGTACGCCGTAGATCCGGGCCGCGTAGGCAATGGACTGGCCGTGGTTGCCGGTGGACGCGGTGATCACCCCCTGGGCCCGCCCTGCCGAGGACAGGTGGGCCATGTAGTTCAGGCCGCCGCGGACCTTGAAGGCACCGATGGGCTGGTGGTTCTCGTGTTTCACCAGGACCCGGGCCCCCACCAGCCGGTCCAGGGCAGGGTAGTGGTGGAGGGGGGTGGGGCGGAGATGGCGGGCGATCACCCGCCGGGCCCGGAGCACGTCCGCAAAGGTGGGGGCCTGGGGCTGGGTCTCCGTCGAGGTCGCGGGGTGGGTTGGGGTGGCCATGGCAGACTCCTTGCACGGGGATCCGGCAGATGGACACGGCGGCCACAGCGGTCACCGAGATGGATGGTTCGATTGTACCCGAATTCTCGGCGGGGATCGAATCGCGACGCGTCCCCGATCGCCTCGCTCCCGTCTCCCCGACACTTTCCCCAGACTTTCAACCAGTGCTACAATGGATCCGGTGCGGCAATGGCCCCGCTGTGCCAGGGGGCCGTTGGCATAGGGGCCGCCGTGACCGAGGCCTGGTCACGGCCTGGGTCCCCAGATCGCCATGGGGGAGTTCCCAGGATGTCCGCAGCGCCTTCCATCTTCCAGTTGATGCGCCGCCATGGGCTGGAGCCCAAGCGGTCTCTGGGCCAGAATTTCCTGGCGGACGAGGCCCACCTCCAGCGGATCGTGGAGGCTGCGGAGCTGACCCCGGCGGACACGGTGATCGAGGTGGGGCCCGGACTGGGAAACCTCACCCACCATCTGGCAATCCGAGCGGGTCGGGTCATCGCGGTGGAGCTGGATCGGCGGCTGATCCCTGTTCTGCGGGAGCGCTTCGCCCACGGCCCCCCCGTGGAGATCGTCCACGGGGATATCCTGGACCTCCAGCCCGCGGAGCTCCTGCGGAGAGGGGAGACGGCGGGCGAGCCACAGGGCGCGGCGGCCCCACGCTACAAGGTGGTGGCCAACCTCCCCTACTACATCACCAGCGCGGTGTTGCGCCATTTCCTGGAGGCCCGAGTCCGACCCGCCCTCATGGTGGTCCTGGTCCAGTGGGAGGTGGCCCGACGGATCGTTGCCCGCCCCGGGGAGATGTCCCTGTTGGCGGTGAGCGTGCAGTTCTACGCCAGGCCTCGGCTGGTGCACCGGGTTCCGGCCGGGGCCTTTGTCCCTCGCCCCAATGTGGACAGCGGGATCCTCCGCCTGGATCTTCGCCCGGAGCCCGCGGTGCCCGACGTGGATCCCGTCCGTTTCTTCCAGGTGGTCCGGGCGGGCTTCAGCCGGAAGCGCAAACAGTTGCTCAACAGCCTCAGCGCGGGGCTGGCCCTCTCCAAGGAGGAGACCCGGGAGGCGCTGGAGGCCGCGGGCATCGACCCCAGGCGCCGGCCGGAGACCCTGTCCATCCAGGAATGGGGGCAACTGGTGCGGGCCTTCCAGGCCCGACGTTCCATTGCCCGGCAGGAGGCCGGGTAGCGCCCGGGGCATGGGCGGGGCCGGTCCCCCGGGGATACCCTGTCGACAGGGAGGTGAGAAGGTGGCATCCATGGGAGAGGAAGCGGTCGTCCTGGGCAGTGCCCGGACACCCATCGGCCGTTTTCAGGGCAGCCTGCAGGCGGTCCCGGCGCCGGAGCTGGGCGCTGTGGCCATCCGGGCGGCGGTGGCCCGCAGCCATGTGGATCCGGCCGCGGTGGACGAGGTGGTGATGGGGAACGTGCTCCAGGCGGGCGTGGGCCAGGCCCCGGCCCGCCAGGCCAGCGTCCGGGCCGGCATCCCGGTCCAGGTGGGGGCGACCACGGTGAACAAGGTGTGCGGCAGCGGCCTGAAGGCCGTGATGTGGGCGGCCCAGGCCATCCGGGCCGGGGATGCCTCCCTGGTGGTGGCCGGGGGGATGGAGAACATGAACCGGGCGCCCTACCTGTTGCCCGGTGCCCGCTTCGGCTACCGCCTGAACCACGCCCAGGCCCTGGATGCCATGGTCCACGACGGCCTGTGGTGTGCCTTCGAGGACCATCATATGGGCCACAGCGCGGAGTGGATCGCCCGGGCCTTCGAGGTGACGCGGGCGGAGCAGGACGCCTGGGCCCTGGAGAGCCACCGGCGGGCTGTAGCGGCCCAGGATGCGGGATGTTTCGCGGCGGAGATCGTGCCGGTGCCCCTGGACCGCGACGGCACATCCCTCTTCCAGCAGGACGAGATCCCCCGCCGGGACACCTCCATGGAGGCCTTGGCTCGGCTCAGGCCGGTGTTCCAGGAGGATGGCACCGTCACCCCGGGGAACGCCTCGCCCATCAGCGACGGGGCCGCAGCCCTGGTGGTCAGCTCCCGGGCCTTTGCCCAGGCCCATGGCCTGCGCCCGGTGGCCCGGATCCTGGGCTATGCCCAGGCCGCGGTGGAGCCCATCGCGCTCTTCACCGCGCCGGTCCACGCCATCCGCCGGCTGGCCGAGAGGCTGGGGAGGCGGCCGACCGACTTCGATCTGTACGAGATCAACGAGGCCTTTGCCGCGCAGACGGTGGCCAATGTCCGAGAGCTTGGGCTGGATCCGGCACGGGTGAACGTGCACGGAGGCGCCATTGCCCTGGGGCATCCCATCGGGGCCTCGGGCGCCCGGGTGCTGGTCACCCTGCTCCACGCCCTGGAGGAGCGGGGTCTTCGGACCGGGGTGGCGGCCCTGTGTCTCGGCGGCGGTGAGGCCGTGGCGCTGGCGGTGGAACTCCTGGAGGACGGAAGCGGGTGAGCGCGAAACCCCTGGGCCGGCGACGTGCCTCCGGGGCCTCGTCCGTGGAGGACGTGGGCCCATCCCCTTCGACCTCTCCCCCGGCGGAGAACCCGTTGAGCGAGCGGGAGATGGATGTGGTGCGCCTGTTGGTGACCGGCGCCTCCAACAACGACATCGCTCGGGAGCTGGTCATCAGCCCCCACACGGTGAAGGTGCACCTGCGGAACATCTACGAGAAGCTCGGGGTGGGCAGCCGGGCCGAGGCCACCGCGCTGCTCCTGCAGCGTGGATGGGTGACCCTGCCGGGGGTCCAGGCCCCTCCGGCCGAGGAGGCCGTCGCGGAGCCGCCGCCTCTGGAGGACGGGTCGGGAACGCCGTTCCCCTGGCAGCTCCCCTACCTGGTGGCCGGGGTGGTGTTCTCCCTGGTGGTCCTGTTCTTCCCGGCCTTCATGGGGGAGGGCCGCCGGGAGGCCAGCCTGCTGACGGACGCGGTGATGCCGACCCTGGGGCCGGCCAGCCTACAGGCCCTGCCCCGGTGGCAGATCCGGGCCGCGCTCCCGGTTCCCCGAAGCCGCCTGGGGGCCGTGGCCCTGGAGGATGGGACCTTGTACGCGATGGGAGGCGAGGGGGTCCAGGGGGTGCTCCTGGAGCAGGTGGAGCGCTACAACGCCCAGGTGAACGAGTGGGAGCCCGTCGCGCCGTTGCCCATGCCCCTGGCCAACATGGCCGTGGCCACAGACGGGCAGCGCATCTACGTGGCCGGGGGCGCGACAGCCACGCCGAACCGCCCCCAGCGGATCAGCGATGTGCTGTGGCTCTACACCCCCCGGACGGATGCCTGGCAACAGTTGGGCTGGCTTCCCCGGCCGCTGGCCGGCGCCGGGCTGGCCTACTGGGACGGCGTCCTCTACCTGGTGGGAGGCTGGGACGGCCAGATGGTGCAGGACACGATCTGGCAGGTCCCGATCCAGGGCGCCCGCAGCATCGACGCGACGGCGTGGCAGGTGCTGGGCCGGCTGGAGATCCCTCGGGCCTTCATGGGGGCCACGGTGGTGGACGGGATCCTCTACGTGGCCGGGGGCTACGACGGCCAGCAGGAACGGGCAGAGGCGGAGGCCTTTGTCCTGGCGGACGGTCGGCGACAGGCGTTGCCGCCTCTCTCCACCCCCCGGGGCGGCATGGCCCTGCTCTGGGACGGGATGTCCATCTTCGCGGTGGGGGGTGGGTGGACCCGTCCTACCTCCACCCTGGAGCGCTACGACACCGCCATGGGGCTGTGGAGCAACTTCCCGGCCCCCTATGCCGGAGAATGGCGCCATATGGGGGCCGCGGCCACCTCCACCGGCTACCTCCACCTGGTGGGGGGGTGGTCGGGGGGATACCTCAACACCTACCTCCGGTACCAGAGTTCCTTCCGGACCTTCCTGCCCTCCACGAAGAACTCGGGCGAGTGAGCCCTGCTCCGGCCCACGTTCTGGGGGCTCAGATCCGCCCGGCCAGCCGGCGGATCTTATCCCCGGTCTCCCGCCAGGAGACCTTGCTCAGCCCCAGTTTGTGACGGAGCTGCTCCTCGGGCATGCCGTTGCGGTAGTCCCGCACCGCACAGGTCCAGCGGAGGATCTCGAAGCCCACCTGGATCCGGGTGATCTGGGCCCGTTTGCCCAGGTCATCCAGCACGTATTCCAGGTTCCGGGGCGTGCATTCGAACAGGAACCGTCTGGGGCGGTACTGGATCAGGTACTGGTCCAACACCGGGAGGAAGCCCGGGTGCAGGGGCAGCCGGCGGTTCTTGTGCGCGTAGCGGGTGTCCGCGTAGCGGATGTGGACCTCCGGTGCGCTGGGGCGGGAACGGTCGATGTCCTCGATGAGGAGGTTCGCGCACTCGCCCTTCTTCATGCCGGTCTGGAGGAGGAGGCTGGCCAGCACGTAGGGCCGGGCGTCGGGTTTCTGCCGATCCCAGAGGAGGTCCTGGGCGGTCTGGAGCAGCCGTCGCACCTCGTCGTCGTGGAGGATGGCGGGAAGGGGTGTCCGCACGGAGTGTTGGACGATGGGCGCGGCCGGGTCGGTGCCGATGGCGCCGATCTCGTGGAGCCAGCCGAAGAAGACCTTCAGGGTGGTGATCCGGCGGGCCAGGGTCTTGGGGCTGCAGGGCCGTTCGCGTTCCCTCTGCATCCAGGTGAGGAAGTCGTTCAGATGTTCCGTCTGGATCTCCCGCAGCACCGCGGTGTCGTCCATGAAGGTGCGCAGGATCTTGAGGTCGTTGCGAAAGGCCTTGATGGTGTTCTGGCTGAACCCCTTGGCCACCATGTAGTCGTCGAACTCCTGGACGGCCTGGCCCAGGGTGCTGTGGGCCCGCAGGGGCGGCGCGGCACTGGTGGCCGGATCCACCTCCACGGGGGAGGAGGGCGAACTGGACTGAGCTGGGCGGATGGACTCGTCCATGGCTTGGCTCCTCAGCAGGTAGATCGTGGTGGGATGAAGCGCCCCCTCACTATAATGGGAAGGCGGGGATTTGGCAAGTTTTCGTGTAGATATTCGCTGGGGGGACAGGGCCCCTGGGTTCCTGGCGAGAAACCCGGCCCCGTTTGACAGCTTTTCCCCGATCCCTATACAATACGGTCCATCTTGGATCCGTTGTCCCGTATCCGTCGTCAAGGACTGTCCAGCCATGCGGCGATTGCTCCTGGCCCTGGCGCTGGGCCTGGTGCTCTTCTGGCTCCTGGCAAGCTATCTGCCCCAACTTCGATTCTGGTCTCCTGTCGCGTTCCATCCCCGCCTGGTCCCCTGGTTCCAGGGGCTGCTTCTCGTGGGCGCCGTCCTGTTCGTGGCCATCCAGATCTCCCTGCTCTGGGCTGTGAGGCGCTTTCCGTCCCGGATCCCTTGGGTGGAGGTCTCCGCGGGATCTCAGCAGGAGCCCAGGGGTGTTTCCCCGCTCGCCCGGGCGGAGGTCCGGATCGACCGCCGTCTGGAGTACCTCTGGACCGCGCTCCCCCTGGTGGGCACCTTGGTGCTCATCGGTGTGACGGCTCACCTGATCGGGGGATGAGGCCATTCGGGCTCTGGCGTACCATCGTTGGGGAGGGGTTGCCTGGGTGCCGCTCACCGGGAATGGTCCGAAGTTTTTATGGACGCAGCTTTTGTGATAAAGTGTACAATCGGTTTCTCCCCCGAGCGTGTCTGCAACCGGTATCCACACCCAGGTGAGTGAGGCATCATGGGCAAATACAGACGCCATTTCACCGTCGTCGCCGTCCTGGTCGTGTTGGGCACGGTCTTCATGGATTGGCTCCTGCGGACTGTGCTCTACCTGCCTCCCGAGGCCAGCACCCAGGCCCGGATCGTGGACGGCCTCCTCCGGATCCACATCGCGCTGATCGCCTTCTTCTTCTCCCTGATCGTGGTCTTCGTGGCCTACAGCGTGATCGTCTTCCGGGCTCGGCCTGGGGAGGAGGGAGACGGGGACTTCATCCACGGCCATACCACCCTGGAGATCGTGTGGACGGCCGTCCCCCTGGTCATCGTCATCGTCCTGGGCCTCATCGGCGCCCGGACCCTCAACGAGATGACCGCGCCCCAGCCCAACGAGATGGTGATCCAGGTGGTGGGCCGCCAGTGGTCCTGGACCTTCACCTACCCGGACACGGGGATCACCAGCTCGGAGATGGTGGTGCCGGTGGATCAGCCCATCCTGTTGAAGATGGAGTCGCCCGACGTGATCCACTCCTTCTACGTGGCGGAGTTCCGCATCAAGCAGGACCTGGTGCCCGGACGGGTCACCGAGGTGCGCTTCACCCCGACCCAGACCGGGGTCTTCCTGGTCCGCTGCGCGGAGCTGTGTGGCACGGCCCACGCGGACATGCGGGCCCCCGTCCGGGTGGTGACCCAGGAGGAGTACCAGGCCTGGGTCCAGGAACAGAGCGCCCAGCCGGCCGACGACCCCGTGGCGTTGGGCCAGAAGGTGGCGGAGACCCAGGGCTGCCTGGCGTGTCACAGCATCGACGGCACCCGGCTGGTGGGCCCCACCTGGCAGGGGTTGTTCGGCAAGGAGGAGGCCCTGGAGGACGGGCGTACGGTGACGGTGGACGAGGCGTATCTGTACCGGGCCATCGTGGACCCGGACGCGGAGATCGTGGCCGGGTTCCCTCCGGGCGTCATGCCCCAGAACTACGGCGAGGTCCTGTCCGAGGAGGAGATCCAGGCCCTGATCGAGTACATCAAGTCGCTGCAGTAGCACGCCGTCGCTGCGGGAGCCCTGCAGCGTGGTTCTGCCCCACGGGGCTGCCCCGCGGGCGGGCTGGCGGCAACGGCCCTGCGGCCCGCCCGGTCTCGGTGATGGTCTTGCCCCAGGGCGCGTTGCCATGGTCCTCTTTCTCACGTTCGTTGGAGGTGGTGCATGACTCTGTTCTCGTTGGGACTGGTCCGGGGCATCATCGGCCAGGTCATTGCCTTTCTGGCCGGCATGGCCTTGGTGGTGGTGATCCGGGCCTTGATGGGGCTGCCGGCCTGGGCGGCCGAGCCGGCCTGGGTGGTGGGCGGCCTGGTCAGCATCGTGGGCTTTCTGGTGGGGGTGGGCGCCCTGAGCGACTGGCTCAAGTGGATTCGAGGGGAGGAGACACCCCTGCGCCATGGGCCGCCCGAGGGGAAGCCGGCCTGGGTCCGCTACTTTGAGGTGGACTACAACCACAAGGTCATCGGTGTCCAGTACACGGTGTGGGGCCTCTTCCTGCTGATGACCGGCGGCTTCTTCGCCCTGGCCTTCCGCACCGAGCTGGTGCAGGCCGGGATCCAGTTCCTGGGCTACGATCTGTTCAACAGCTTCATCGGCCTGCACGGCATCGTCATGATCGCGGCCATCCTGCTGGGTGTGGGCGGCATGGCCAACTACCTGGTGCCTTTGATGATCGGCGCGGAGGACATGGCCTTCCCCCGGCTGAACGCGCTGGGCTTCTGGATCAACGTGCCCGGGACCCTGCTCATCCTGTTGAGCCTGGTGGTGGGGGGCTGGGATGCCGGCTGGACCGGATATCCTCCTCTGAGTGCTCGAGGGCCCATTGGCTACCAGCTCTTCTTCCTGGGCGTCTACGCGGTGGGCCTCTCCTCCATTGTGGGCTCCATCAACCTGATCGTCACCACCCTGCGCATGCGCTCCAAGGGGATGAGCCTCTTCCGCATGCCCATCTTCGTGTGGGCGGTCTTCGCGACCAGCCTGATCCAGCTCACCGCGACCCAGCTCATCGGCCTCTCCTTCCTCATGGTCCTGGTGGAGCGGGTGTTGGGCATGGGGTTCTTCGACCCCGGGGTGGCCGGCCCAGGACAGCAGCTCATGGAGGGCGGTGGCGATCCCCTGCTCTTCCAGCACCTGTTCTGGTTCTACAGCCATCCGGCCGTCTACATCTTCATCCTGCCAGGCCTGGGCATCATCTCCGAGCTGTTGCCGGTGTTCGCCCGCAAGCCCCTGTTCGGCTACAAGTGGATCGCCATGTCCAGCCTGGCCATTGCCCTGGTGGGCTTTCTCGTGTGGGCCCACCACATGTTCGTCTCCGGCATGAACCCGGATCTGCGGATCCCCTTCATGTTCTCCACCCTGTTGGTGGCCGTGCCCACGGGGGTGAAGTTCTTCAGCTGGGTGGGGACCCTCTGGGGCGGGAAGCTCCACTTCCCTACCCCCATGCTCTTCGTGCTGGGGGCCATCTCCGTCTTCCTCATCGGCGGCCTCACCGGGCCCATGCTGGCCACGGTGACCACGGACATCCCCCTGCACGACACCTACTTCGTGGTGGGGCACTTCCACGCCACCATGTTCGGCGGCTTCGTCTTCCCCTTCTTCGCGGCCCTCTACTACTGGTATCCGAAGGTCACCGGCCGGATGTACAACGAGACCCTGGGCAAGATCCACTTCTGGATCATGACCCCGGCCTTCTGGGTGCAGACCTTGGGCCAGATGACCACCGGCATGATGGGGATGCGCCGCCGCATCGCGGACTACGACCCCACCCTGGGCGCGGGCAACATCGAGGCCGTGCACCTGGTCATCACCCTGGCGGGCTTCGCCATCGCCTTGGGCGTGGTGCTCATGGTGTACAACTTCATCCAGAGCGCGGAGGTGGGCGCGCGGGCCGGTGTGAACCCCTGGCGCTCTCGCTCTCCCGAGTGGCAGATCCCCTCGCCGGTGCCCGAGCACAGCTTTCCCTCGCCCCTGCGGGTGGTGGGGGAACCCTACGACTACGGCCGGCCCGGGGCCTATGTGGCCCTTGGCGCCGCCGGCGACGACTGATCCGTGACGCTGGAGAGAGGGAGGCGAGGAACCCATGCGAGGTCACTACCGAACCGGTATCCTGGTGCTGATCGCCCTGGCGGTGCTCACGGGCATCGAGTACGTCATCGCGGTCAGCTTCCCGTCCACCGCGCTGCTCTTCCTGGTGGCCATCATGAAGGCGGCCCTGGTCCTGTACTACTTCATGCACGTCACCAGCCTGTGGTCTGAGGAAGGAGGGCACTGAGGCTTATGAGCGCTGTCGCAGCCCACGCGGACGTGGAGGCCCATGTGGCCGAGGCCGACTACCAGGAGCGCACCCGGCGCAACCGTCTGGGCCTCTGGCTCTTCTTCGTGTCCGAGCTGTTTATGTTCGGCGGCCTGCTGGTGGCCCGTTTCTACCTGTGGCGGGAGAACGGCGAGATCGTCCGGCCGGAGCTGGACCAGAACCTGGGCCTGATCATCACGTCGATCCTGCTCCTGAGCAGCTACTTCATGAACCGGGCCGAGGTGGCCATCGCCCACAACGACCGCACCAACTTCCTGGTCAGCCTGCTCATCACCGCGGCCCTGGGCACCGTCTTCCTGGTGGGGGTAGTGGTCTTCGAGTGGGGCGCCCATCTTCGACCCTGGGACGGCGTCTTCGGCGCGGTCCTCTTCGGCATGACCGGCATGCACGCCCTGCACGTGCTCTCCGGGATCATCCTGATCCTGAACGTCTGGTGGCTGGGGACCAAGGGCCACTTCTCCGCGGAGGAACACTGGGGCGTGGAGGCCTGTGCCATCTACTGGCACTATGTGGACCTGATCTGGATCTTCTTCTACCCGGCCCTCTACCTCATCGGTCGGGCGGTGCCCGCTTGACAGGGGCCGTGGAGAGGAGGTCCGCGGAAGCGGTCCGGCAGTGAATCCGACGGGTGACCGCCCAGGCCAACACGGCGGTCACCCGTCCGTGCACAGAACCCACATCGGCCCATGGATCTGCTCGTCCGCACCCTGTTGGGGCCCTGGCAGTTCGACCCCGGGGTGGTCCTCAACCTGAGCCTGCTGGCCCTCGTCCACGGGCTGGGTTGGTGGCGGCTGCGCCGACGGGGCCACCGCGGCCTGGCCAATGGATGGCGCCTGGCCGCCTATCTGGGCGGCCTGTTCGCCCTGGCCCTGGCCCTCCTGTCGCCCATCGATGGCCTGGGGGGGCTCCTCCTCATGTTCCACATGGTGCAGCACCTGCTGCTGATGATGGTGGCGGCCCCGCTGTTGCTCCTGGCCAACCCCTTTCCCGTCTTCCTCTGGGCGCTTCCCCGGGGTCTCCGGCTCGCGGTGGGGGGGCTCTTCCGTCCCCAGACGGCCCTGGTCCGGGCTCTGCGGATGGCCACCAATCCGCTGGTCGCGTGGATGGTCTACCTGACCGTCTTCCTGGGCTGGCACGATCCGAACCTGTATGACCTGGCCCTGGGCTATCCCTGGGTCCACGACCTGGAGCACGGGTCCTTCTTCCTGGGGGCCCTCCTCTTCTGGTGGCATGTCATCGGTGCAGGTCCCCAGATCCACCGGCGGCTCTCGACCTTCCAGCGGGCCCTGTACGCGCTCAGCATGGTGCCGGCCAACATGCTCACGGGGGTGGCCATCGCGTTCTCCGAGACGCCCATCTACACCTACTACACCACCGTCCCCCGGATCTACGGCATCGGGGTGATGGAGGACCAGGTCTGGGGCGGCCAGATCATGTGGATCCCGGGCAGCATGATGTACCTCCTGGCTGCCCTCATCCTCTTCTCCCGGCTGATGAGCGACGCAAGCCCTGCGGCCCCACCCATGGAGGCATGGGAGACGGAGGAGGCCCTGCTCGCGCCGGGCCTGGAAGGACAGGGACATCGACGCAAATGGCACGCTCTGAAGCACGAACTCTGAGCCGGCCCCTGGTCGGCCTTGTCCTGCTCCTGGCCCTGGCCTGGAGCCAGCTGGGAGGGGCGGACGCCCATGGAGGCGGCGATCCCCGCCTCCAGGCGGAGCCCGTGGGCCCCTACCGGCTGTTCGTGTGGGTCCAACCCTCGCCTCCTCAGGTCGGGGAATACCACGTCATCGTGGCCCTCACCGAGGCCCTGCCCGACGATCCCACGGGGTTGAACGGCCCCCCGGTCTTCGACGCGGCGATCCAGGTGCGCCTGGTCCACCAGGAGAGCGGACAGACCCTGGAGGCGGCGGCCACCCACGAGGGCGCGGACAACCCGGTCTTCTACGAGGCCCGGCTCCAGGTGTCCCAGCCTGGGACGTGGGCCGTCCACATCCAGATCGCGGGGCCGAAAGGCACCGGCCAGGCCCGCTACACAGAGGCCTTTGCCCCGGCCCCGTCCTCCTGGCGGGAATGGGCCCTCGGGGGCGGTGTCCTCCTGGCGGTGGCGGGGGGGCTGGGCCTCTGGCTCCGGGGACGGGGCTCGGTCCGGCCGCTCCGGCGCTCGGCCGGGCCTTCCGGGGCCCTGTCCCGACGTTAGCCTGCCATGAACCTGGGCACCTTCTTCAACCGTCGATGGTGGTGGAAGACCCTGTTGGTCCTGCTGGCCATGGGGGTCATGGTCCGGTTGGGGCTCTGGCAGCTGGACCGGCTGGAGCAGCGGCGGGCTGCCAACGCCACCTTGCTGGCCCGACTGGAGGCCGAGGTGATCTCTGTGGACGGAGCCTCCCTGCCCGGAACGCCGGAAGAGCTGGCGGATCGTCGGGCCGTGGTGACCGGCACCTACGACTACGGGCGCCAGATCCTGATCAAGAACCGCTTCTACCAGGAACAGCCGGGATACTGGGCGGTGACCCCGTTGCGTATCCAGGGCAGCGAGCAGGCCATCCTGGTGGTCCGGGGCTGGATCCCTCTCGCCCTGGCCGATCCGGCCCGATGGCCGGAGTTCCAGGAGGGAACCGACCCGGAGCTTCAGACCCTGGAGGGCTATCTCCAGCCCGGCCAGCGACCGCCCCAGGGCGCGCAGTCCGAGGCCCCGGAGGGCTTCCAGCGAGAGTGGTTCCGCCTGGACATCGCCGCCATCCAGGCGCAGATGCCCTACGAGCTGTTGCCGGTCTACTTCCAGGTCGCGGCCGAGCCTGGCCGCAGCTTCCAGGCCCTTCCCGTCCGGTTGCCCGCCCCCGCGACGGAGCTGAGCGAGGGCAATCACCTGAGCTATGCCCTCCAGTGGTTCTCCTTTGCCCTGATAGCGGCCCTGGTCTACGGGGCCCTGGTGTACCAGCAGGAGACCCAGGGCGCCAAGCACACCCGTGGAGAAGGAACTCGGCATGTTGAGCGAATCCATGCAGGTCGTAGCTGAGCGCCCCGGGGTCTCCCGGCCTCGATCCACGGCCTGGGTCCGGGTGGCCGACCTGATCGCCCTGACCAAGCCCCGCATCGTCGCGCTCCTGCTCCTCACCACCCTGGTGCCCATGTTCCTGGCCGGCACCACGCCGCCGGATCTGGGCCGGATCCTGTGGACCCTGCTGGGGGGCTTTCTGGCTGCCGGGGGCGCCAATGCCCTGAACCAGTACCTGGATCGGGACATCGACCACGTGATGGCCCGCACCCGGAAACGACCGCTGCCCAGCCGGCGCATGGAACCCTGGCAGGTGGCCCTCTTCGGGACCCTCCTCAGCCTCCTGAGCTTCCTCCAGCTCTGGTGGACGGTGAACCTCCTCACGGGGCTCTTGGCCCTGCTGGGGATCGTCTACTACGTGGGGCTCTACTCCTCCTTCCTGAAGCGGCGGAGCACCCAGAACATCGTCATCGGGGGCGCGGCCGGGGCCATTCCCCCTCTGGTGGGCTGGGCCGCGGTGGCCAACGAACTCTCCCTGCTCCCCTTGTTCCTCTTCCTCATCGTCTTCTACTGGACGCCCCCCCATTTCTGGGCCTTGGCCCTGGTACGACAGCGGGAATACCGACGGGCAGGCGTGCCCATGTTGCCCGTGGTGGCCGGGGACCGGGAGACCCACCGTCAGATCCTGCTCTACAGCGTCCTCCTGGGCATCGTCAGCATGGTGCCGGCCCTCCTGCGCCTCCTGGGCCCCCTCTATCTGGCAGCCGCCCTGGGCCTCAACGCTCTCTTCCTGGCCTATGCCTGGGCGATCTGGCGGCGACCCCACAGCCACCGCGTCTGGCGCCTCTACAGGTACAGCCTCCTCTACCTGGCCATCCTCTTCCTGGCCATGGGGCTCGACCGGCTCTTCTACACCCCGCCGGCCGGTCTCCTGGACCTTCACCTGCGCCTGCCCAGCCTCTGACAGCAGGTCGGGCCCTCCTCCTTCCTCCTTGCAGGCCTTGAGCCTGCCGTCCTTACGAATCCATTGGAATCTAGCTTGCAGAAACCATGGATCCTGTGTGGCATGCTGTCACACAGAACAGGCTTATTATGTGAAGTTCCGGCATGGATGCCGGAACCCATGTTCGGCGGGCTTTCCCCGCCCTAGAAGCGAGGCCATCATGAGCTATCGTGAACGTATCCGGATGTACTACGAGCGTCTGAGTCCCAGCTACCGGCGGGTCGCGGACTTCATCCTGGCCCGCTACTACGACGTGGCCTTCATGACCGCGGCGCAGTTGGCCCAGGCGGTCGGTGTGGACACCACTACGGTGGTCCGTTTTGCCCAACGTCTGGGCTACAACGGATATCCGGATCTCCTGCAGGAGATCCGGCGCCAGGTCAGGGAGGAGATCTACGGGGTGTACCAACCCCAGCCCCTGGCCCACGGCGATCCGGCCGAGGTGTTCAAGGCCCAGGTGGAGCGCGACATGGCCGGCCTGCGCCAGATCCTGGTCCACAACCCCGCTGCCCTGGTCCAGGAGGTGGTGGCCATGTTGGAGGCCGCGAACCGGATCTTCCTGGTCGCGGAGAGCTACGCCGGGCCGGTGGCCCAGCTGTTGGCCACGGAGCTGCGCCATCACGACATCCGGGCCGAGGCCCTGCCCGAGGACCCGGTGAACCGGGCGGCCACCCTGGCCGATCTGGAGAGCCAGGACGTGGTGGTGGGGCTCACGGTCACCACCCATGGGGAGGGCGTGGCCCGGGTTCTCGAGTTCGCCCGCTCCCAGGGATGCAGGACCCTGGCCCTGGTGGGTTCCCTGGAGAACGAGGCAGGGCGAGTCGCGGACCGGGTGATCCACGCGCCCTCCGAGGAGGGCAGCCCCCTGCAGAGCGTGGTGCCCATCACCGCCGCGGCCACGGGTCTGGCCCAGGCCCTGGCGGTCCGCCGGATGGCCAGCCCCAGCCGTCGGCGTCGGTTCGCCGAGGTCTACCACTTCCTGATCCGCCAGCCCATCGCCCAGGAGGCAGAGGTGGCCAACTGAGCCCTTGGGATGGGGGCGGAAAACCCCGAACGATCGCGCGGAGGAGGCCGGGGGCAACCCCGGCCTCCTCCGCGTTCCGGGATCCCGTACCGCTGTGGCTTCAGCGGGGGCAGGACCAGGGGGTGTAGTTGTCCGCGCCGGCCCGGATGCGGAACTCCGGCTCCCCCCGATCCACGTTGCCGATGGAGTCGGCCAGCCGGCCGTCGATGTAGCGCTCGATCCAGTAGGGCTCGCCGCGGCCACCGTAGGTGTAGACGTCCACCGGCAGACCGTCCACCTTGAGGTAGCCGTCCGCCCGGATAGCGCCGATGCCCCGCGGGGTGACCCGGTACCACTGGCCGGTGCTCACGTCCCGGCGGTAGATGACGATCCACGCATCGTTGGGCGGGTTCGGCGGCACGCAGGTGATCAGATTGCCCACGTCCAGGAAGGGCTCGCCAGGCTGGATGGAGAGCCGGGCCACCGCAAAGGTGTCGTTCTCGAAGTACTCCATGACCACCTCGTGGATGCCGGCCTCCAGCCAGACCTGGGCCTCATGCCGGGTGGGCGACATCAGGCGCCACTCGTCGATGATCTTCCGACCGTCCACATACAGCCGCACGCCGTCGTCCGTCACGGTGATGAACTTGTAGCGGCCCGTCTGGTCGATCCGGATCCGCCGGGTCCACCGGACCGAGAAGCGGTCCGCGGGCACGGCCGGATCCGGCGAACCGGTCCCCCAGTCGAAGTCGATCGCGGGATCCTGGCGGATCCGGACCGGGGTGCCCTTCAGCTCCATGTTGGCGAAGTACTCTCCCCGCCAGGCAGGGTCCTCCTGGCCCTCTGGGGCCGGAGCGGGGCGCGGCCGCGGGGTGGGTGTCGGGGCCCGACGTACGGGCTGGAGCTCGAACCGCACCGTGGCCCAGCCGGTCCGCTCGTAGAACTCCACCCGAAACTCGTGGCGGCCTCCCAGATCCAGCTCGGTGCGGAAGGTGCGGACCCCGTGGTCCCACCAGCCGTTCAGGACCAGTTGGCCGTCCACGAAGACCCGGACCCCGTCATCGCCGGTGATGGAGAGCCGATAGCGGCCCGGTGCCAGCTCCAACACCCGGGTCCACCGGGCGGAGAAGTAATCTGGGGCCACCGCCGGCCCCGGCGAATCGAACCCCCAGGTGTGGGCGATGGCACCCTCGAGACGGCGGAGCACCGGCGGCCCGGCCAGGCTGGTGTTGTTCCAGTACAGGGCTTGCCACGAGGATTCCCCGGTTGCCGGGGCCATCGGCACATGGGCCCATACGGTTCCGGACCCTGCCATCCACCACAGCAACGGGATCACCACCAGAAGTGCAGAGAGGAGCACAGGCACGCGTCGCATGGTTCGTCCCCTCCTTTCCGAGCCGTGAACGAACCGAGACGGGACACGAGCCAGCAGCGACATCCCTCCGGGTTGTCCGGAGATCGGTCGTCTGCTATCCTAGCCTCTGTGTCCGGCATCCACACCGGACACGACCACATCTCGACGGGCCACTGTCGATGACCCACTACGGAGACGTCCGGACCGGGCTCCTCGGTTCCCGCCGGGGAGCTCCATCCGCCTTTCTACCAGGGAGATACGGATACACACAGCAAGGAGATGGAGCGCATGGACACGGGAAAGCTGCTGCTGTTTGCCCAGGACATTGTCCGTATCCCGAGCCTCTCCGGCCAGGAAGCGGAGGTGGCCCGTCGGATCCACCAGGAGATGGAGGGGCTGGGGTACGATCGGGTCTGGATCGATGGGTGGGGGAACGTCATCGGCGTTCTGGAAGGCCCTCAGCCCGGGCCCACCCTGGTCTTCGATGCCCACATGGACACGGTGGGCATCCCCCCGGAGGCCTCCTGGGACGGCGATCCCTTCGGTGGGTTGGTGTCCCAGGGGATGCTCCATGGGCGGGGAAGCGCGGACATGAAGGGGGCCCTGGCCGCCATGGTCCATGGGGTGGCCGGGCTGGATCGGCGACACCTGCGGGGACGCGCGGTGGTGATCGCCTCGGTGATGGAGGAGGTGCTGGAGGGGGTGGCCCTGGCCCGGGCCATCGAGCAGACCGGGGCAGACCTGGTGGTCATCGGTGAGGCCACGGACCTGAACGTCGCCCGAGGTGGCCGGGGACGTGCCGAGGTGCACCTGAAAACCCTCGGCCGGCCCGGGCACACCTCGGCGCCCCACCTGGCCCGCAACGCGGTGCTGGACATGGTGCGGGTGATCCAGGCCGTGGAGGGCCTGGCCCTGCCCGATCACCCCCTGTTGGGGCCGGCCCTGTTCGGCCTGAGCGATATCATCTCCGAGCCCTATCCCGGCCATTCGGTGATCCCCAGTGTATGCCGGGTCACCTACGATCGGCGTACCCTGCCCGGTGAGGACGTGGACGCGGTCCTGAAGCCCATTCGGGAACATCCCGATCTGGCGGACATCCGGCTGGAGGCCCGCATCGGCGTGGGTGAACATACCAGCTACACCGGTGAGACCCTGGTCCACGAGAAGTTCTTTCCGGCCTGGGTCTTTCCCGCGGAACATCCCTTTGTGCAGGATGCCCTGGGGGCCGTGCGAAGCGTGGGCATCCCCGCGGAGCTCACCGCGTACCGTTTCTGCACCAATGCGGCCTACACGGCCGGCGTGGCGGGCATCCCCACGGTGGGCTTTGGCCCGGCCCAGGAGGCAGACGCACACCGGGTGAACGAACGGGTGTCCGTGCAGGCCCTGGTGGACGCCGCCCGGGGGTACCGGGCCATTGCCCGGCGGGTCCTCCAGGCGTAGGAGGGGCCAATACACGGGAGCGGTGGCCGAGGGAGGACCCCGAAACCACCGCTCCCGAGCACACAAAGGAGGAGGAAGACACCTTCACCCTACCGCAAGACCTCTCCGAGGGCCGTAACCCCTCTTACCATCCTGGGTGGCCATCCATCGGGGATCCGGCAGGATCCGCTGGGGCCGCGTCGCCTCACCGACGGTACGCGGTGCGCAGAAAGGTCAGGACCGTGAGCACGCTGAGCAGACAGGTGGTGAAGACCGCCAGAAGGCCGGCCTGTCCCAGCCGGTGCAGGGCCTGGAACTGGCCCTGGAAGTAGGCCGCGAACAGGACCAGGGCCAGGGCACCGTCTCCGATGGCGGTCCCCACCAGGAGCCCCAGGCTCGGCTCCGCCTCCTGGGCAGCCAGCAGACGGGCGACGCCGTTGCCCAGCAGGGCGGCTCCGCCGGCCCGGACCATCCACCAGGGCGTTGTGGCCGGCAGGCCCAGGGCCGTCAGCCAGGGCGGTGGGAGGAAGAGCAGAAGGCTGCCCAGCCCGAGCCCCAGCACCAGGCCAGTCCACCGGAAGAGCCAACGAATGGTGCGGTAGTAGTCCTGGAACGTGTAGGCCATGGGGCTACTCTGCTCCTTCCGGATGCTGGATGTGCAGGTGGGCCGCCAGTTGTCGGGCCATGTGGGCCAGGGCATCGTCCAGCCGGGAAGAGGGCAGGCCGCCTTGGGCGAAGTCCGGTCGTCCTCCGCCGCCTCCTCCGTGTTGGCCGAGCACAGCCCGGGCCAGTGCCGCCACGTCCACATCTATCTGCGAGCCCCGGGCCAGGATCACCGTGGCCCGGCCGCCGGAACGAGCGCCCAGCACCGCCACCAGGTCCGCTTGCTGGACCAGGACCTGGGCCAGCCCCTTCAACGCCTCCGGTTCCAGATCGTCCACGGTGGTCACCAGGAGACGGGCCGAACCCACGGCCCGGGCCTGCTCCGCCAGATATTGGGCTCGGTGGGCCCACGCCTGGGCCTGGAGCCGGCGGAGAGAGCGCTCCTGTTCCCGGGCACGGGCCAGCAGGGCCGCCACCCGATCGGGCACCGTCTCCGGGCCCGTGTCCAGCAGGAGGGCGGCCCGGTGGAGCCATTCCCGGCTTTGTCGATAGTGCTGGATGGCCCTTCTGCCACACAGGAAGTGGACGCGGATCCGGCCTCGGTGGCGCTCTGCCCGGAGAAGGGCCACCGGCCCGATCTCGCCTGTGCGCCGCACGTGGGTGCCCCCACATGCAGACCAGTCGTAGCCCTGGATCTCCACGATCCGGATCCGTCCGGTGACCTGGGGCGGGCGGCGCAGGGGCAGGTGGGCCAGGCGTTCCTCGTCCACCCAGTAGGCGTGGATGGGGCGGTTCTCCGCGATGAGGCGATAGGCCTCCTCCTCCACCTGGGCCAGCGCGTCCTCCCCCACCTCTGGGACGGCCAGGTCCAGGGTGTTGGTCGTCCGGCCGAAGTGGACCGACACGGTCTCCCAGCCAAAGAGGCGGTGGAAGGCCCGGGAGAGGAGGTGTTGGCCCGAGTGTTGTTGCATGTGGTCGTAGCGGCGGGGCCAGTCGATCTCCCCCTCCACCTGGACCACCCCTGGCTCCAGCGGATGGGCCAGCACGTGGACCACCCGACCCCGGTCGTCCACCCGGACATCCACCACCGGGATGCCCTGGAGACGTCCGGTGTCGTGGGGCTGTCCCCCGGAGGTGGGGTAGAAGTAGGTCCTGTCCAGGAGGACTCCGGGTCCACCGTCTACCTGTACCTGTCCCACCACCTGGGCCACAAAGTGGGTGGTGTAGGCGTCCTCGTAGTAGCCACGGGCCGAGACCTCTGTCATCACAGCACCTGCCTGGACTCCCTCACCAGCCCACGGCACAGCCGTCCTTCCGGGGGTCGCTGCCCCCGACCAGGACGCCGGTCTCGGGATCCCTGAGGATCACCTGTCCTCCGCCGAAGAAGGCCCGGCTCCACCGGTCCAGGGGAACCAGACGATGACCCCGTCGGGCCAGCTCGGCCATCAGGCCGAAATCCCAGCCCTCCTCCATGGCCACTGCGCCGCCGGGGTCCTCCGCGCCCAGCCCCGCGTCCGGGCGCAGGAGGGCCCAGCGGGGCATGTCCAGCGCCTGCTGGGGGGAGTGGCCCAGCGCCACCAGGTTGACCAACACCTGGAGATGGCCCTGGGGCTGCATGTAGCCGCCCATGACGCCGAAGGACGCGTGGAGCTGGCCGTCTCGGGTGGTCAGGGCCGGGATGATGGTGTGGTAGGGCCGTCGGTTCGGGGCCAGGGCGTTGGGGTGTGCCTCGTCCAGCACGAAGAGGGCGGCCCGGTTCTGGAGGCTGACCCCGGTGCCGGGGACCACCAGACCGGTGCCCACCCCCATGTAGAGGCTGTTGATGAAGCTGCACGCGTTGCCCTGGCCGTCCACGACGGTCAGGTAGACGGTGTCGGAGCCGCCCGGCGGGTAGCCGGAGCGGACCTGGGGAGCGGCCCGCTGGAGGTCGATGAGCTGGCGGCGTTCCTCCGCGTAGGCCGGATGGGTGAGGGTGTCCAGGGGTAGGTCCACCTGGCTGGGATCCGCGACCCACTGCTGCGCGTCCGCGAAGGCCAGGCGCATGCACTCAATGAGGACGTGGGCCCGGTCCACCGGGGAGAGGGCGGCCAGGTCGAAGCCGTTGGCCAGGTTCACCGCGAGGATGGCCGCCAGGCCCTGGCCGTTGGGCGGGCATTCGTGGAGGGTCACGTCGCCCAGGGTGGCGGTGAGAGGGGTCTCCCAGGTGCTGGTGTGGGCGGCCATGTCCTCGGGCGTGATCCATCCCCCGTAGCGCTGCACGTGCGCGCTGAGCCTGTGGGCGAACTCCCCCCGGTAGAACCAGTTCGGCCCCTCCTCCGCGAGGGCCCGGAGGGTCTGGGCCAGGGTGGGGAGCCGCATGATCTCCCCGGCCCGGGGGGCCCGGCCGTCCAGGAGGAGCTCGTGGCCGCTGGGCTGCTCGGGCCCGTTGTCCAGATCGCCGCTTTCCCAGTCGGGGGGGCGGAGGAGCTTCTCCACCTGGAGGGCCCACCCTCGGGCGATCCACTCGGTGACGGGATAGCCCTCCTCCGCGGTGCGGATGGCCGGGGCCAGCACGTCGGCCAGCGACATGGTGCCATGCCGCGCCAACAGATCGGCCCATCCGGCCACCGCGCCGGGAACACTCACCGTATGGCCGGTGAAGCGGGGCATCCGGGTGTATCCCAGGCGGCGCAGCTCCTGGATGGACGCGCCCGCGGGCGCCCGGCCCGAGCCGTTCAGCGCGGTGACCTGGCGGGCCCGGGCATCCCAGTAGAGAGCGAAGCAGTCGCCGCCGATGCCGGTGGATACGGGCTCCACCACGTTGAGCATGGCGGCCGTGGCCACGGCCGCGTCCGCGGCATTTCCACCGGCCTGGAGGATCTGGAGGCCGGCCTGCGCGGCCAGGGGTTGGCTGGTGGCCACCATGCCGTGGCGGGCCAAGACATTGCTGCGACGGGAGCGGAACACGAAGTCATGGACAAGGTGCATGGATACAGCCTCCCTGGGGTGGGAAGACGGGACAGAGGGCCTTCTCCTCGGCGGACAGGCGACCCACGGCCGCGCGCGGGCGGACAAGGGGCCCTCCACCGAGCGGCATGGGACCCAGACCTGCATTGGACGGAAGCGGCCGGCCCACCGGTGCGGACAGGAGCACCAGGGCCGAGCCGGCCCTGGGCCACGGAGATCTGTCGCGGATCCATGACCGCGGCCCTGCCGGCCCCACGGATGGGCCATGGCCATGGGCCCGCCCGAAACGGCTTTCACACCGGTCCGCCGCCGGGGCGGATGAACACGTCGTTCACCTCCTGGGCCACTGCGGAGGCGGGCTTGGCGGCCAACAGGTCGTCGAACAGGGGCAGGGTGCCGCTTTCCACAGCCCGGTGGGCATAGAGGTACATGGCTGCGGACCAGGCCTGCTGGGCGTAGCCCATGGGGTGTCCGCTGCGACCGTGGAGCCACTCGTTGAACTCCCAGTCCTGGTCCACTCCCTGGCGGTTGGCCTCGGCCAGGGCGAGCAGGAGTTTCTCCGCCTCGGCCTGCCAGCCATGGCGGACCAGAGCGGCCACATGGAAGCCGCCGATCATGGGCCAGATACCGCCGTTGTGGTACTGGTGGGGCAGGTTCAGGTTGCGGCTGCGGTAGTACTCTCGCCAGTGGCTCTCGCCCGGGTAGATGGGCGGTTCGATGGCCCGGGTGGGGTAGGGTTCGGCCATGCCGGTCTGCCGCATGTAGCGGAGGATGTGTTCCGCCCGATGGCGGTCCGCGATGCCCGTCAGGATGGCCAGCAGGTTGGCCCATGCGTCGCACCAGTCGCCGTATTCGCGGAAGGCCACGAAGGGCAGGTAGAAAGGGCGGCTGGAGATGGTGCCCACGTTGTGGTAGAGCATGAACCACTCCAGGCGGATGGCCTTGAGCCGCTCCAGGTGCTCGGCGAAGTGCTCCGCAACCCAGCATCGGTCGATCCACAGGAGGAGGTTGATCCGTTCGTGGACGCCGGCCGCATCCACACAGGGGCGGTGGAATGATCCGCCGGGAGCCACCTCGCGTCCCAGGATCTCGTGGGCCAGGAGGGCCGCGTAGTAGAGCACATTGTCGTAGAGCACGTTGTAGCGGACGGCCAGCAGATCCATCCAGTCCCCGGCCTCGGGCACCTCCAGCAGGCCGCATTCGTTCATGTCCTGGTAGTCCAGCCACAGCAGGGCCCGGTCGATGGCCGGCCAGTGCGCGGCCAGGAAGGCCCGATCGCCGGTGAGGCGGAAGTGCAGGTAGTGTCCCAGGATGAACCAGAGGTTGGAGTCCACCGCGCCGGCGTTCTCGGTGCTGATGTAGCCGGTGTCTGGGTTGACGTTCAAGGGGATCAGGCCCCGGCGGGATTGGAACGCGGACAGGGTCTCCAGGGCATGCCGGCCGGCCCGGATCAGCGTCTCCTCGCCCACGGCCGCGGCCCCCAGGAAGGTCACCATGCTGTCCCGGGCCCAGATCTGGGGGTACCCGGCCCGCAGGGCCGAGGCCCGGTATCCCTTTCCCGGCACCACACAGCGGTGTAGGATCTCCTGGGCCCGTTGGTGGGCCTCCGCCAGCAGATGGGCGCGTCTCGCTCG
>Ga0256839_1000387_pt1 | contig 56918 bp, 36 predicted proteins | sample 354166metaG_FD_185968 | JGI IMG/M metagenome (GOLD analysis project Ga0256839, IMG submission 185968) | Hydrothermal vent microbial communities from Mid Atlantic Ridge, Atlantic Ocean - 354-166 | ecosystem: Environmental > Aquatic > Marine > Hydrothermal vents | place: Atlantic Ocean: Mid...
AGCTGGCACGGCTCTACCCCAACTTACCAGAATCACCTTGATGAGGTGCGAGGTTTCGCGCGCTCATATTGCACCCGACGCTCCGGACTTCCCCCCGGCGACAGAGTACTGCCGGGCGACGCATCGGCATAAAGAGAAGCTGTACTGGTACGATTCGTTTCCCCATCCCAACGACCCTTCCCTGGCCAGCACCCATCCGCATCACAAGCACGTGCCGCCGGACATCAAACATCATCGCATTCCGGCTCCGGAACTGAGCTTTACTCGTCCCAATCTGCCGTTTCTGATCGAAGAGGTTGAACGCGAGGTGCTATCACAGTTTGAAAGCTGAGTGTGTGGGAAGCGTCGCACCCTGCACTTATCCTTCCACAACGATCAACTGAGTTCTATCATCCCCATTCACGAACCCATTATTCCTCCACGAAGTGGCACGCAGTTTTATCTCATGCTGACCAGGACCGAGGAGCAAACTTGTGGACATCATCAATTGTTCTCCAATTCCGGGTTGATTGTTCCATCTATGGCTACTAATGACCGAGTTGCCATCGACAAAGACAGCAGCAGCAAAGAATGCGGCAGTGGAATTGTTCTGAACCCCTATTGAAGCGTGGATCGTTACGATCATTTCTCTCTCCAAATTTATAGTGAGCGACAAAGCATCATACCATGTATGGGGGTTTGGCATAGGTACGTCAGTAGTTGCAACAATTCTGGTGATTCGCCGTGATAACTTCAGGCTTGTCACCGCCCCGTCCGCGATCTTCTCCGTCGTGATGCTCCCATCCGGCACCGTCAGCGCCTGCACCGCCCACGGCACGCTCCCCAACTGCACCCGCGGCTGCATCTCGTCATCCGTCCCCACCGTAATCCCCAACCACAACTGCTCCCGCCCCGCGATCACCCCCGCCGGAATGGGCTCCAAACTCCCCAGCATCACGTTGAACAGCCCGTCGCTCACCCGCACGCCGTTGGAGCCGGTCCACTGCTCCTCCCATAGGGGCGCGCCGCCGGTGGGCACGTCGTAGAGGCGGAAGATCATGTTGTACGTGCCGGTGAGAGGGGGGCCCGCGCTGTCGGCCAGGCGACCCTGGTAGGCGAGGGTGATGGAGGAGCTCTGTAGGGGCGAGGAGGCACCTTGCCCAAGGGGCAGGGCGCCGGCGGATTGGGCCCAGAGGAGGGCGATCACGACGAGGATCGTGCCGATGTTGGGGACCAGATGGCGGGTAAGTCGGTGCTGCCATCTAGGTTGGGTTGGTGGCCTCTCCATCTGATGCACAATCTGGCGTTCGGCACGGTAACGCTCGTACGCTTCGACCAGGTGATGCAGAAGACTCTTGCGCTCGTTCATGATTCGGCCTCCTTCCTCGCTTATGGATCCCCTGTTTGACTGCGCCGATTTCTACGGCTACAATTCACACAAATCCGGCGGGATGCAGGCCTTCCGATCAGCGTTGTGAGAGGAGTAAATGGCATGAGCCGGCCGCTCTCATCCCAGCGAATCTCCGTTTCATTGCAGACATTAGAGTTACAGCCGGGTGAGCCCTTGACCCTTCCGGAAGATGTGAAGGCCACTCTGGGCCTGGAGGAAGGAGGCACCTGCTTTATCCTCCGGCTGGACGACATGGTGCTGTTGCTCTCCCGCCCTTTGCAAAGCCCCGAAGCCCTGGAAGGCATGCGCCAGGCGCTGGAGGCGGCCGGTGTCACCCTGGACGAGCTGCTGGCCGGCCTGGCCGATATTCGCACCCAGATGCTTCGCGAGCGATATGGCATCACCCCATCCCCCTAGGATCTTCTTCGACTCCAGCGTGCTCTTCGCCGCGGCTGCCTCTGCCACAGGCGCCAGTCGAGCGTTGGTGATCCTGGCCGAATTGGGTTTGTTGCGCCCGGTTGTCTGTCCCCAGGTCTTCGCGGAAGTGGAGCGCAACCTGCAGGGAAAAGCACCCGCGGCGCTCCCTTACTTCCACCGCCTGCGGCAAGCGTTGGATTGGGAAGTGGTGAACGATCCACCCCCGCCCAGGTCCAACGCTGCATGCAGGTTATCGCTGCCAAAGATGCCCCTATTTTGGCAGCGGCCATTGCCGCCCGGCCCCACCGCCTGGTCACGTTGGACGTACATGACTTCGACCGCCCTGAAGTGCGTCGGTCTGTGACATTCCCCATCCAGACCCCTGGTGAACTGATCGCCGAGATCCGCCAGGCGTTGATTCACGCATTGGGCTAACACCCCAGCCTACCCAACCTGCGGCGCCCAATTTGACACCTCGGCCGGATGCCCTATAATAGCTGCATGTCTGTTCATTTTTACATATGAGCATATATTCATATGTTAGTGGCCTGGGAGCCTGTCGCCGGGGAAAGGAGGGGGCAATGGACCACGCGGGCTCGGGGAAGGCTCATGCCGACGTGGACGTGTTGGACGAGGAGACGGCCGCTCGCCTGGCCGAGCTCTTCAGCGCCCTGAGCGATTCCAGCCGGGTGCGCATTCTCTCCGCGCTGGCCCAAGGGGAGATGCACGTGGGCGCTTTGGCCCACGTGGTGGGCATCAGCGAGTCGGCCGTCTCCCACCACTTGCGGGGCCTGCGCCAGATGCGCCTGGTGCGCGCCCGCAAGGAGGGGCGCTTCGTCTTCTACTCGCTCGACGACGACCACATCGCCGACCTCTTCCGCTGTGGCCTCGACCACGTGCGCCACGGGTGAACCCAAGGGGCGCGTGCGGGGCGGCGGAGCCCTTTTGGGAGCGGGGTATTGGGCACGTCCCGCCCTTGCTGTGAAAGACTTAAAAGGAGGTGAGGAGAGGATATGATGAGTGACACGACGTTACGGGTTGAACTGCCCGTCCTTCTGCCGGAAGTGGACCACGAGGAGGACCAGTGCGTCGAGCGCCTCCAAGAGGTGTTGCTGGAGCACAAGGGCATTCAGCAGGTCCACCTGGTGCGCCAAAACGGCGAGGCCCTCTTCTGCCTCCACTACGACCCGGACTTGGTGACCCTTTCCCAAGTGCAGCGCCTGGCGGCTCAGGCCGGCGCCCAAGTGGCCCGCCGCTACCGGCACGAGACCCTCCACGTGACCGGCATGGACTGCGCCGACTGTGCCCTGAGCCTCGAACACATCTTCGGCCGGCTGCCCGGCGTGCTCGCCGTCTCGGTCAACTACGCCGCCGAGGCCATGCGCATCGAGTACGACACGACCCTTCTTAGCCGGGAGACCATTGTCCAACTCCTGCGGCGCATGGGCTACGGCGTGGAGGAACCCGAGACGCCCAAGACGTGGCTCCAGGAGAACTGGCGCCTGGTGCTCAGCGTGGGCTCCGGCCTTCTCCTGGCCCTGGGCTACGTGGGCGAGCGCTGGTTGGAGTTCCCCTGGCCCCTCCTGCTCGCCCTCTACGTCGGCGCCTACTTGGCCGGCGGCTTCGACGCCACCCGCCACGGCATCCACGCCGTGCGCAGCGGCCGGCTCGACATCGACAGCCTCATGGTCGTGGCCGCCGTGGGCGCCGCCACGCTGGGCGCGTGGGCCGAGGGGGCCCTCCTCCTCTTCCTCTTCAGCCTGGGCCACGCCCTGGAACACTACGCCACCGACCGCGCCCGCTCGGCCATCCGCGCCCTGGAGAAGCTGGCCCCCAAGACGGCCCTCGTGCGGCGGAACGGCCGGGAAGTCGAGGTCCCTGTGGCCGAAGTGCTGCGGGGTGATGTGGTCATCGTGCGGCCCGGTGACCGCGTTCCCGTGGACGGCGTGGTCGTCCGCGGGGAGTCGTCGGTGGACGAGTCCCCCCTAACGGGCGAAAGCCTGCCTGTGGACAAACAGCCCGGCGACCAGGTCTTCGCCGGCACGGTCAACGGCGCCGGCACCCTGGAAGTGGAGGTCACCAAGCGGGCCAAGGACACCACCCTGGCCCGGGTGATCCAGCTCGTGGAAGAGGCCCAGACGCAGAAGTCGCCCACACAGCGCTTCACCGAACGATTCGAGCGAATCTTCGTGCCGGCCGTCATGGGGGGCACCGCGCTGCTCATCGCCGTGCCCCCGGCGCTGGGGTGGATGACCCTGGCCGAGTCCTTCATGCGGGGCATGGCCGTCCTCGTGGCCGCCAGCCCCTGTGCCCTGGCCTTGGCCACGCCCTCGGCCGTGCTCTCGGGCATCGCCAGGGCGGCGCGCGCCGGTGTGCTCATCAAGGGGGGCGTCCACCTGGAGAACTTGGGCACCGTGCAGGCCCTCGCCTTCGACAAGACGGGGACCATCACCGAGGGCCGGCCAGCCGTGACCGACGTCGTTCCCCTGCCGGGCATCTCGGGGGAGGAGGTCTTGCGCCTCACCGCGGCCGTGGAGGCCCTCTCCTCCCACCCCCTGGCCGAGGCCGTGGTCCAGGAGGCCCGCCGGAGAGGGCTGGAGTGGCCCCAGGCCGAAGGCGTCGAGGCCCTGACCGGCCGCGGGCTGAAGGGCTCGCTGGAGGGCGCGCCCGTCTACGTCGGCAACCTCACCCTCTTCGAGACCGTGGGCCTCTCGGTGCCCGAGGCCGTGCGCCGGCAGGTGGCTGCCCTCGAGGAGGAGGGCAAGACCACCATGATCGTCTACGGCCCGCGGCCCGACGGCAAGGGCTCGGACTTCCTGGGGTGTCTCGCCCTGGCCGACCGCGTCCGCCCGGCCGTGCCCGGCGTAATCGCACGCCTCAAGGAGATCGGCATCCGGGAGATCGTCCTGCTGACGGGCGACAACGCGCGGGTGGCCGCCGCCGTGGCCAAGGCCGTGGGCCTGACCGGCTTCCAGGCCGGCCTGTTGCCCGACCAGAAGGTCGAAGCCATCGAGGAGCTAGAGGCCCGCTGGGGCCGTGTGGCCATGGTGGGCGACGGCATCAACGACGCGCCGGCCCTGGCCCGCGCCACGGTGGGCATCGCCATGGGCGCTGCCGGCACCGACGTGGCCCTCGAGACGGCCGACGTGGCCCTCATGGCCGACGATCTCACCAAGATCCCCTTCACCGTGGGGCTCAGCCGCCACACGCGCGCCATCATCCGCCAGAACGTGGTCGTCTCCCTCGGGGTCATTGCCATCCTGATCCCCCTGGCGACCTTGGGCGTGGCCGGCATTGGGCCGGCCATCACGCTCCACGAGGGGAGCACGCTCTTGGTCGTCTTCAACGCCCTGCGCCTCCTGCGCTACGGCGGGGAACAGGGCTGATTCCCGCCGCCGGCCGGGCGGGGCCTTGGCGCACAGGGCCCCGCCCGAATTGTCGCCCCCCCGTTTTGCGCTACAATCCCCTCAGGACCCACAGGAGCCGCGGAACGGCTCCCCCACAAGGAGTTTCCCCAATGGGCCGGCAGACCGCGCAAGCCACGCCAGGAGAAGTCGTTCACGGGCCCCAGGATGGCCCCCGCCTGACCAGCATCAGCCCGGCCACCGAACAGGTGCTCGGCCACGTTCCCCTCACCGGCCGGAGTGGCTTGGAGGCCATCCTCCGCGGGGCTGAGGAGACGGCGCGCATCTGGGGCACCCTCTCCCCGGACAGCCGGCGCGTCTACCTGCGCCGGCTCCGACAGGCCGTGGTGGACGAGGCCGAAGCCATCGCGCGCCTGGTGGCCTCGGAGCAGGGCAAACCCCTGTCCGAAGCCTATGCCACGGAGATCATCCCCGTCTTGGCCCTGCTCAAGTGGCTGGAGGCCGAGGGGCTGGAGCACCTGAGCCCCCGCCGCTTCGGCGCCACCACCCCCATGCTGGGGCGCAAGCGCCTCTACGAGCGCTACGATCCCCTGGGCGTGGTGGCCCTAATCACGCCCTGGAACTACCCCTTCGCCATCCCCTTCGTGCAACTGGCCTCGGCCCTGGCCGCCGGCAACGTCGTGGTGCTCAAGCCTTCGCCCGTGACCCCCCTGGTGGGCCAGAAGATCGGCGAACTCTGCCGGCGGGCCGGCCTGCCGGCCGGCGTTGTCCACGTGGTCCACCTGCGCGACGAGGACGCTCCCCTTCTCGTCGAACACCCCAGTGTGGCGAAGGTCTTCTTCACCGGGAGCGTGGAGACGGGCCGGCGCGTGATGGCCTCGGCAGCCAAGGGGCCCAAGCCCGTGGTGCTCGAGCTGGGGGGCAAGGACCCGGCCATCGTGGCCGCCGACGCCGACCTGGAGCGCACGGCGGCCGGCATCGCCTGGTACGCCATGGCCAACAGCGGCCAGACCTGCGCGGCCGTGGAGTGCGTCTACGTCCACCGGGCCATAGCCGAGCTCTTCGTCCGCCGGCTGGTGGACGAGGTGGGCCGGCTCCGCGTGGGCGATCCGTTGGACCCGAACACCGACGTGGGCCCGCTGACCACCGAGGCCCAGCGGCAGCGGGTGGAGGCCCACGTGGAGGAGGCCGTGGCCCTGGGCGCCCGCGTGCTGGTGGGCGGCCACCGTCTCGACGACCGGCCCGGTTACTTCTACGCGCCCACCGTCCTGGCCGACGTGCCCCCGTCGGCGCGCGTGGTACAAGAGGAGACCTTCGGGCCGGTCATCCCCGTGATCACCGTGGAAACCCTGGACGAGGCCGTGGAGCTGGCCAACCGGTCGCCCTTGGGCCTGACGGCCAGCGTCTGGACCACCAACCCTGCCCTGGGGCGGGAGCTGGCCGTGCGGCTGCGGGCCGGCGCCGTCCACGTGAACGACCACGCCTGCCACTGGGCCGAGCCGCGGGCGGCCTGGGGGGGCGTGCGCCAGAGCGGCTTCGGGCGCGTCTTGGGCCCCCACGGCCTGCGGGAGATGGTCAACGTCAAGATCGTTTCCGAAGACTACCGCGCCGGCGCCCTGGAGCCCTGGTGGTACCCCTACGGCCCCCACGTCATTTCCCTGCTGGCCAACACGGCGCGGGCCCTCTACGCCCCCCTCCGCCGGCGCCCGTGGGCCCTGCTGAACCTGCTCCTGAACCGGCGGGCGCGCCGGCGCGTTCACCTGCTCGACTACCTGCGCCACCCGCGCGCCTGGTGGTGATCCTTTCCTCCACGCCCCTGCGCCTTCCTGACTGACCTGGCGGCAGAGCGGCCCTCCCTGTGATCTGCCCTGCCGGGGAAGAAATCGTTTTCCCCCTTGACAGCCCCTTGCTTTTGGGTTACAATGCCCTCGAATGGGAACGTTCCCATTACCGCGCGGCGACCGACAGCTGCGCGCCCCCTCGCGAGCCCATTGCTGTTTCCTGAGCCGTCGTGCCGGTGGCTGAAGTGAGCCGGTGGCTGCCGGCCCCGTCCCTGTGCCGACACGTTGGCGGCGTGGAGGAACAACCCACAACCGGAGAGGAGGACTTCCATGAGGCGGCTGCTCCCCCTTGTGGCCCTTGTCGTCGTGCTCGTGGCTCTGGCTCTGCCCTGGGGCGGCATCGGCGCCCGGGCGGAGGCCGCTCCCCTGGCGGCCAGCGCGGACTGCGACATCTGGTGGAACGAAGTGCTCCACGACACCTTCGACCCCGTCTACCGCTCCCCCGTGGGGCCGGTCACCACGGGCACCACCGTGCGCCTTCGCCTGCGCGTGGCCCAGGGCGACATCACCGGCGCGCGGGTGCGCGTCTGGGACGACCGCACCAACACCGAGACGTACTACAGCATGGCGTGGGACGGCGGCTACGACACCGACCCCACCACCTACGACTGGTGGTACGTGGACATTCCCGTCGGCACCACCCCCACCATCCTCTACTACTTCTTCGAGATCAACGACGCCCCGGGCTGGTGTGCGCCGGACCAGGACTTCTACGTGGACGATGACCCCAAGTTCTACGGCGGCGGCCTGGGCCAGATGATCGACACCTACGACGACATGCGCTCCTTCCAGATCACCGTCTACGACCCCGCCTTCACCGTTCCCGCCTGGATGCAGCGCGGCGTGGTCTACCAGGTCTTCCCCGACCGCTTTCGCGACGGCGATCCCACCAACAACCCCCAGGCCGGCCGCTTCTCCTACAACCGCAGCAACGGCGCCATCGTGCGCTCCAACTTCGGCGGCGCCAACCCCGGCGAGGTGTGGAACTTCACCGTGTGCGACCCGCGCGGCACCTACACCCCCTCGTGCCAGGACGCCGACGGCGGCTACTACGGCGACAACTTCTACGGCGGCGACCTGCGGGGCATCATCCAGAAGATCGAGGACGGCTACTTCACCAACTTGGGCGTCACCGTCCTCTACATCAACCCCATCTTCCTCTCCCCCTCCAACCACAAGTACGACACGGCCGACTACATGACCGTGGACCCCGACTTCGGCACCCTGGCCGACTTCCGCGAGCTGGTCCAGAAGGCCGAGGCGCGGGGCATCAAGGTGATCCTGGACGGCGTCTTCAACCACACCTCCTCCGACAGCATCTACTTCGACCGCTACAGCCGGTACGACAGCAGCGGTGCCCTGACCAGCCCCAACGGCCCGGGCTCCGACGACAACAGCGGCGCCTGCGAGAGCCCCAACTCCCCCTACCGGAGTTGGTACTACATCCCCGACGTCGGCACGCCGGGCAACCAGCCCGACGACCGCTGTGACCCCGACGACGCCGACGACCCCGGCGGCGCCTGGACGGAAACCTACGAGGCCTGGTACGGCTACGGCTCCCTCCCCAAGCTGCGGGCCAACTCGACGGCCGTGCGCAACCTCATCTGGGCCAACGGCACCAACAGCGTGGCCCCCTACTGGATCGGCGAGGGCGCCGACGGCTGGCGCCTGGACGTGGGGGGCGACGTGGACCCCGGCCTCACCAACGACCCGGCCAACGACTACTGGGAGGGCTTCCGCGCGGCCGTGCGGGCCGTCAAGGCCGACGCCCTCATCCTGGGCGAGGAGTGGGGCGACGCCTCCCCCTGGCTGTTGGGGAACGAGTGGGACAGCGTCATGAACTACCGCTTCCGCTCGGCCCTGCTGGGCTGGCTGATGACCGGGTGCAGCGGCAACGGCTGTTCGGGCGGCACCACCTTCGAGGACAACGACAGCAACGCCTGGAGCAGCAGCGGTCCCATTACCCGGCTTACCCCCTCCCAGTTCAACGCGCGTCTCCTCTCCATCTGGGAGGACTATCCCCCCATGGCCTTCAAGGCCATGATGAACTTGGAGGGCTCCCACGACACGAACCGCGTTCGCTTCCTCCTGCGAAAGGTCAACAACGACGACGACGCCACCGCCGTCCAGCGCATGAAGGAGTGGTGGGTGTTCAGCTTCACCTATCCCGGCGCGCCCACCCTCTACTACGGCGATGAGATCGGCCTGAACCACGACGGCGTCTGGTACAACAACACGTGGGAGGATGACCCCTACAACCGGGTGCCCTTCCCCTGGCCCGACGCGAGCGGCTCCACCTACAGCTACGACAGCACGGCCCAGGCCGCCGGCCTGCTCGACCACGCCCGCAAGATGGCCGGCATCCGCCACAGCTACCGCGCCCTCCAGGACGGCGACGTGCGCCACGCCGTGGTGCTCGACGATGCCAACTGGCTTTACGGCTTCGCCCGCCTCTACGACGACGGCACGACGGCCCAGGTGGCCATCGTCGTGCTCAACCGGGACAACGCCGGCCACACCGCCACCGTCGGCGGGCTGAACAGCGCGCCCTACAACCTGCCCGACGGCACCGTGCTGGTGGACGCCCTCAACGGCGGCACCTACACCGTCAGCGGGGGCAGCGTGACGGTCAACGTGCCCAGCAACTGGGGCGTGGTGCTCCTCGAGCAGGCCAAGCTGGACACGCCACAGGCCCCATCGGGCCGCACGGAACAGGTCACCGGCGGCGTGAACGTGATCTTCTCGCCGGTCTTCACCGATACGGCCGGCGGGTTCGAGGTGGTGGCCGCCTACCACGTCTACCGGGACGCCAACCCGGCCTTCACGCCCGACAGCAGCACCCTGATCGCCACGGTGGTGCCCGACACCTACGGCGGCTACCGCCTCAGCTATCAGGCCAACCCCGCCATGACCATCGCCTTCGACCCGGCCACGAACACGATTACCCTCTACGACCCCGACGGCACGGGGAGCGATTACTACGCCTTGGGCAGCCTGAACCACGTGGGGGTGAGCAACGTGGCCGGGCCGAGCCCCACGGCCCTGCGGCTGGAGCGGCTGGAGGGATATGGCCTGGTGGTGGCCGCGCTGCCCGCGACTCCCCTCTGGGCGCTGCTGGGCGCCCTGCCGGCGCTGTTGGTGGTGGCCGCGCGCCGGCGATGAGCCCCGCGTGAGGTTGGCCAAGGGCGTTGCCGGCCCCCTCCCGGCCTCGCCGTGGGAGGGGGCCGGCGCGTCGGATTTGACGGGAGGATGCTTTGCGCGTAGAATCGGGAACGTTCCCGAACACATGTGGGGGTGATGTGAACGATGCCAACTATCCATGACGTGGCCAAGCTCGCCGGTGTCTCCAGGTCCACCGTCTCGCGCGTGCTCAACAACCGCCCGGGCGTCCACCCCAAAACGCGCGAGCGCGTCCTGGCCGCCGTTCGGGAGCTCAACTACGCCCCCAACTTCGCCGCACGGGCCCTCAAGCGCCAGCGCGCCGACGCCGTGGGGCTCATCATCCCCGCTTCCTTCCGCGAGCCCCGCTCCGACGAGCCCAGGGGATACGTCCTCACCGAGATCATCCGCGGCGCCTACAACTTCTTCACCGAGCAGCGCCTGGCCCTCACCCTCCTCGACGACCAGGGCACCTTCCGCTTCTACCAGGCCCTCTTCGAGCGCCGCCAGGTGGACGGCCTCCTCTTCATCGACCTGGAGCCCGACCCCCACATGGTCGAGCGCCTCAAGGGGCTCGATGTCCCCTTCGTGGTCATCGGCAACGTGGACGCCGAGGACGTGGTCTGCGTGGACGTGGACAACTACGAGAGCTCCCGCCGCGTGGTCTACTACCTGTACCAGATGGGCCACCGCCGCATCGCCTTCATCAACGGCCCCCAACGCCGCTTCGCCAGCCGGGACCGCCGCGCCGGCGTCCTCGCCGCCGTGACCGAGCTGGGGCTCTCCCTCCCCGACGCTTACGACCAGCCCGGCGACTTCAGCGAGCGCTCCGGCCAGAAGGCCATGTGGCGCCTCCTCGAGGCCGACCCCCGCCCCACCGCCATCTACGCCATGAACGACCGCATGGCCATCGGCGCCATCCGCGCCGCCCGCGACGCCGGCCTGCGCGTGCCCGAGGACATCAGCGTCGTCGGCTTCGACGACATCCCCGTGGCCCCCTACATCCGCCCCCCACTGACCACCGTCCGCCAGCCCCTCTACGAGTTGGGCGCGGCCGCCGCACGTCTGCTCGTGCAGCGCATCGCCGGCCAGGAGCTCCCCTCGCGGCGCGTGCTCCTGCCTGCCCTCCTCGTCGAGCGGGAGAGCGTCAGATCGCTGCCAACCGAAGCGTGAAAGGAGGTGAGATGCCCGCTGAACGGCCCCTGTTGAAGATGGCGTTGTGAAGACTGTTGTGAAGGTGAGGTTGATCGACCGATGTCAAGGAGGAGATGCAAGGAGGAAAGTGAAGATGGAACGCCGATCTGTTCTCCTGACCCTCGTTGTTGTGACCGTGATGTTGATCGTGGCCGCCTGTGGCGGTGGCGGGGCCCAGCCCACGGCCGCCCCTGCGCCCACCGAGCCGCCGCCGGAGGCGGCGCCTTCCCCCACGCCCGAGCCCATGGAGGAGCCCTCCCCCACGCCTGAACCCATGGAGGAGCCCTCGCCCACGCCCGAGCCCATGGAAGAGGCCGCGGCCCAGTTGGTCATCTGGGCCGACGAGAACCGCGCCCCCATCATGCAGGAGCTGGCCGAGGCGTTCAAGGCCCAGTACGGCGTCGAACTGGTCGTCCAGCAGGTGAGCTTCGGCGACCTGCGCGAGCAGTTCAAGGTGGCCGGCCCGGCTGGCGAGGGGCCCGACATCATCATCGGCGCCCACGACTGGCTCGGCGAGCTCGTGGTCAACGGCCTCATCGTGCCCGTGGACTTGGGCGACAAGCGGGACCAGTTCCTCGACGTGGCCCTCCAGGCCTTCACCTACGACGGCGAGCTCTACGGCATGCCCTACCTGACCGAGAACGTGGCCTTCTTCTACAACCCTGACCTCGTGCCCGAGCCCCCCAAGACCTGGAGCGAGGTGCGCGAGATCGCCGCCCAGCTCCAGGAGGAGGGCAAGGTCACCCAGGGGTACGTCCTCCAGGTGGGTGACCCCTACCACTTCTACCCCATCATGAGCGCCTTCGGCGGCTACGTCTTCGGCCGCGACGAGAAGGGCTCCTACAACCCCGACGACTTGGGCATCGACAGCGAGGGCTCCATCGCGGCCGCCAAGTGGCTCGACCAGATGGTCAAGGACGGCCTGCTCAGCCCCGACGTGGACTGGGACACCATGCACGCCATGTTCGAGAACGGCGAGTCGGCCATGTTCATCACCGGTCCGTGGGCCCTCAACCGCATTCGCGAGTCGGGCGTCAACTACGCCATCGCCCCCATCCCCGACGAGACCTCTGAAGGCAAGCCCTTCATGGGCGTCCACGGCTTCATGATCAGCGCCTTCAGCCAGGACCCGCTCCTGGCCCAGGCCTTCCTGACCGAGTTCGTGGCCACCGAGGAGGTCATGCAGAAGCTCTTCGAGGCCGACCCGCGGCCTTCCGCCTTCCTCTCCGTGCGCGAGGCCATCGACGACCCCGACACCGCGGCCTTCGGCGAGGCCGGCCAGAACGCCGACCCCATGCCGGCCATCCCCGAGATGGCCTCCGTCTGGGAGGCGTGGGGCAACGCCATCACGCTCATCTTCCAGCAGCAGGAGGACCCCGAGGCGGCCTTCAAGGCGGCGGCCGAGCAGATTCGCGCGGCCATCGCCGGCCAGTAGGCCCCGTCTCCCCCGTTGTGGCGGGCGCAGTCGGCCCGCCACAACGGGGGTGCCCCCTTGATGTGGAGCGAGGAGTTCTTCCATGATTCGCGTGGGAACCGGCCAAGGCACACAACGTCTTTCCACCTCCCTGTCCCTCTCGGAGGTGCTCTTCCGCCTGCTGGCCCTGGCCCTGGTGGACGCCGTGGCCATCTGGCTGGTCATCCGCATGGTGGCCGACGGCGTCTGGCTGCTGGTGACCCTGGTGACCGTGATCACCCTGGGCCTCAACGTCATCTTCCTCCGGGAGGAGTTCTACCCCCTGCGCTGGATGTCCCCTGGCCTGGCCCTCATGATCCTGATGGTGGTCTACCCCCTGGTCTTCACGGTCTACACCGCCTTCACCAATTACAGCGACGGCCACCTGCTCACCAAGCCACAGGCCATCAAGCGCATCACCACGGGCTTGCAGAACATGTACGTGCCCGAGGGGGGCATCACCTATCGCTGGGTGGCCTTCCAGGCCGAGGACGGCACGCTGGCCCTCTGGCTGACCGATCCCGAGGGCAACCACTACTTCGCCCGTCCCGGGGAGCCCCTTCAGCCCGCGCGCGCCGGCGAGGGCATCTTCGGGCCGCCCGACGAGGCGGGCGTGCCCACGGCCATCGAGGGCTACACGCGCCTCAACCGCATTCAGGCCGCGGCCAACCGGGAGCTGCCCTCCATCCAGTTCGGCCTGCCCCCCAACGCCGTCCAAGTTCGCACGCCCACCGAGGCGGCCGTCCTCCGCCCCCGCTTCGTCTACGACCCGGAGCGGGACGCCATCGTGGACCAGAAGGAGGGCAAGCTCTACGTGGCCGACGACAGCACCGGCTTCTTCGTCAGCGCCGAGGGCGAAACGCTCACCCCCGGCTACATTGTCACCGTGGGCTGGCGCAATTTCGACCGGCTCCTCAACAGCCCGGCCATTCGGGGGCCCGTCATCCGCGTCTTCGTCTGGACGGTGGTCTTCGCGGCCGCCAGCGTGGTGACTACTTTTGCCCTGGGGCTCTTCATCGCCCTGCTCTACAACGACCCCACCGTCCGGGGCCGCAAGCTCATCCGCTCTCTGCTGATCGTGCCCTACGCCATCCCCGCCTTCATCAGCATCCTGGTCTGGCGGGGCATGATGAACCCCCAGTTCGGCGTGCTCAACCGGGCCCTGGACACGTGGCTGGGCTTTTCGCCCCCCTGGTTCTCCGACCCCATGTGGGCCAGGCTGGGGGTCATCCTGGTGAACCTCTGGCTCGGTTTCCCTTACATGATGCTCGTCTGCAGCGGCGCCCTCCAGGCCATTCCCGACGACATCTACGAGGCGGCCGAGATCGACGGCGCCGGCGCCTGGAAGAAGTTCCGCCTCATCACCCTGCCGCTGCTGCTCGTCTCCGTGGGGCCGCTGCTCATCTCGTCCTTCGCCTTCAACTTCAACAACTTCAACGTGATCTACCTCTTCAACCAGGGGAATCCGCCCATGCGCGGAACGCCCACCCCTGTGGGCCACACCGACATCCTGGTGACCTACGTCTACCGCCTGGCCTTCGCCAGCGGCGGGGGCAAGGACTACGGCTACGCGGCGGCCATCACCATCATCATCTTCCTGATCGTGGCGGCCATCACCCTCTTCAACTTCCGCTACACGCGCATGTGGGAGGAGGTGTCGGAACATGTTTGAACAGGTGAACGGCACCCTGTCGCGCAGGCAACGGCGCCAGCTCATCCGCCTGGCCCGCTGGGCGCTCACCCTGGTGCTCGTCTTCTACGCCCTCTTCCCGGCCGCCTGGGTCTTCTCGGCCTCCCTCGACCCGCGCAACTCCCTGGCGCAGCAGGCCCTGATCCCGCCCAACGCCTCGTTGGAGAACTACCGCCAGCTCTTCGCCAACCCGGTCCAACCCTTTGGGCGCTGGATGCTCAACTCCATCAAGGTCTCGACTATCACCTCCGCGCTGGCCGTGCTCATCAGCGCCTTGGCCGCCTATGCCTTCTCCCGCTTTCGCTTTGCCGGCCGGCGCAGCCTGCTGCTCACCATCCTGTTGATCCAGGTCTTCCCCAACTTCCTGGCCATTGTGGCCATCTTCCTGCTCCTGCAACAGATCGGCATGTACATCCCCTCCCTGGGGTTGGGCACTCACGGCGGGCTCATCCTGGCCTACTTGGGCGGCGCGCTGGGCATCAACACCTGGCTGATGAAGGGCTTTTTCGACGCCGTGCCGCGCGACCTGGACGAATCGGCCCGCATCGACGGGGCCAACGACCGCCAGATCTTCGTTCACATCATCTTCCCCCTGGTGCGCCCCATCCTGGCCGTGGTGGGCATTCTCACCTTCATCGGCACCTACTCCGACTACGTGCTCGCCAGCATCATCCTCAAGGACCGTGACACCATGACCCTTGCGGTGGGGCTCTACCAGTTGATCAGCGGCCAGTTCACCCAAAAGTGGGGGGTCTTCGCGGCCGGCGCGACGATCGGCGCCATTCCCATTGTGCTGGTCTACTTGGTGCTCCAGGATTACATCATCGGCGGCCTGACCAGGGGGGCGGTCAAGGGATGAACGTGTTCGATTCGAGGTGGGACAGCTTTCGGAAGGCCGCCCTGGTGGCCGCGTTCTTGCTGGCCGCGCTGCTGGCCTGCCGTCGCGGCACCCCTTCGCCGACGCCGACCGCCGAGCCGACGCCGACCCCGACGCCCGCGGCCGCCGCCGCGCCCGCAAGCAGCCCCACGGCCGGCGGCGGGGCCGGGGCGCCCCTCTACGTGGCCATCATCTGGCACCAACACCAGCCCCTCTACTTCAAGGACCCCGACACCGGCCTCTACCAGAAACCCTGGGTGCGCCTCCACGCCGCCAAGGACTACGTGGACATGGCCGCCATCCTGGAGCAGTATCCCTCCATCCGCGTCACCTTTAACCTGACGCCCTCCCTCCTGCGCCAACTGCGCGACCTGGAGGCCGGCGCCCAAGACCTCTACGAGGCCTACACGCTCATTCCCGCCGACCGGCTGACCGACGAGGACAAAGCCTTCATCCAGGCCCGCTTCTTCGACATCAACCCCAAGATCGTGGCCCGCTTTCCCCGCTACCAGGAGATCGCCGACGACCGCGCCTCGTGGCCCTCCTGGGACACGCAGACCTGGCGCGACCTCCAGGTGCTCTTCAACCTGGCTTGGACTGATCCCGACTGGCTGGCCCAACCTCCCCTGGACGAGCTCGTCCGACGGGGGCGCAATTTCTCCGAGGAGGACAAGGCCACGGTCCTGGCCGCCCACCGCCGGCTGGTGGAGGAGGTCATTCCGCTCCACCGCCGGCTTCAGGACGAGGGGCGCATTGAGATCACCTTCACCCCCTTCTACCACCCCATCCTGCCCCTCCTCCTGGACACCAACCTGGCGCGCGAGGCCACGCCCGACCTCCCCCTGCCCCCGCGCTTCGCCTACGGCGTGGACGCCATTGCCCAGGTGGAGAAGGGCATCGCCTTCTACGAGGCCACCTTTGGCCGAAAGCCGGCCGGCATGTGGCCGGCCGAGGGGGCGGTGGCCCAGGAAATCGTGGGCATCGTGGCCGGCGCCGGCGTGCGCTGGATGGCCAGCGACGAAGAGGTGTTGGCCCGCAGCCTGGGGCGCGGCGGCTTCTCCCGTGATGCCCGCGAGCTCGTGCGGGACCCGGCGGCCCTCTACCGCCCCTACCGGGTGACCAGCCGCAACGGCGAGGTCTACGTCCTCTTCCGCGACAAGCTCCTGAGCGACAAGGTGGGCTTCACCTACAGCGGCATGTCGGGCACGGCTGCTGCCCAAGACTTCGTCCGCCGGCTGCGCCTCATCCGCGACGAGCTGATGGCCCGGGACGAAGAAGGGCCTTTCCTCGTCAGCGTCATCTTGGACGGCGAGAACGCCTGGGAGAACTACGACAACGACGGCAAGACCTTCCTCCACACCATGTACCGCCTCCTCGAGGAGGCCCAGGCCGAGGGAGTGATTGTCACCACCACGCCCTCCGAGTTCATCGCCCGCTACCCCGACCAGCCCCTCCTCGAGGATCTCTGGGCCGGCTCGTGGATTCGTCCCGATTACACCACCTGGATTGGGGAAGAGGAGGAGAACCGCGCCTGGAGCTACTTGGGCCGCGTGCGCGCCTTCGCCGCCCGCCGGCTCGGCCGCCTCGACGAGGCCACGGCGGCCGAGGTCATGGAGGCCATCTACGCGGCCGAGGGCAGCGACTGGTTCTGGTGGTACGGCCGCGACCAGAACAGCGGCGACGACGCGGCCTTCGACCTCCAGTTCCGGCGCACCCTGGCGCGGGTCTACGAGCTGGTGGGCGCGCCCGTGCCCCCATTCCTCAGGGTGCCCATCATCCCAGAGGAGCCCCTCTTCCCCCAGAAGGCCGCCGAGGCCCTCATCGCCCCGGACGTGGACGGCGTTGTGAAGGAGGGGGAATGGGAGGAAGCCGGCCTCTTCCAGGAGGAGGCTGAGGCCGGCGGGGTGGTCGCACAGCTCCGGTACGGCTTCGACGCCCGAACCCTCTACCTGCGGCTCGACGCCGAGCGCCCCTGGGCTCAGGTGGGCGACGAGGTGCGCGTGGGCGTCTACCTGGGATTGCCGGCCGCCGGCGAGGAAGCGTTCTTCACCCGCGCCGAGCTCGCCGGCGGCGATCCCCAGAGACCCTTGGGCTTCGGCGCCAACGCCCTGGCGGAGGTGGTCGTGGCCGGCGGCCAAGCCCGCGCCACCTACTTCGTCTCCGACAGCCGGGGGGCGTACACGCCCCGGCAGGACGTGGAGCTCCCGGCGGCCGCGCGGGACACGGTGCTCGAGCTGGCCTTGCCCTACGCCGTCATCGGCACGCCCGACGCCGGCGCCCGCTTCACCCTGCGGGTCGTGGTCGGCGTGGGGCCTGATGGGGAGCTTCTGCGACTGCCGGCCGGAGGGCCCCTCCAGATCACCGTGCCCGACTTGGGGCTCACCACGCCCATCCTCACCGTTGCCGATCCGGAGGGGGATGACTACGGCCCTGGCACCTACACCTACCCCCTCGACCCCGTCTTCACGCCGGGCGCCTATGACATCACCGAGTTCGCCGTGGCCGAGGACGAGAAGAACCTCATCTTCCACATCACCACCCGAGGGGGGCTCAACAATGCCTGGGGCGCGCCCAACGGCATGGGCATTCACACCGTGGACATCTACATCGACGCCAAACCGGGGGGAGCCCGCCTGCTCCTGCCGGGCCGAAATGCCGCCCTGCCGGAAGGCGAGGAGTGGGATGTGGCCCTCTGGGCCGAGGGGTGGACGCCCGGGCTCTTCGTGCCCGGCGAGGCCGGCCCGGAGGCCGCCGGCCCTCCCGACGCCCTCGACATCGTGACCGACCCGGCGCGCAGGCGCATCACCGTCCGCGTGGCCAAGAGCATCCTGGCCGACGCCCTGGGGCTTGCTCCCGAGGAACTGGTCCCGTCGGAGTGGGGGTACTTGGCAGTCGTGCTCAGCCAGGAGGGCTTCCCCGCGCCGGGCGTCTGGCGCGTGCGGGACGTGGAGCCCGAGCCGGCCCAGTGGCGCCTGGGCGGCGGGCCCGAGGACATCAACCACACCCGCATTCTCGACGTGGCCTACCCGCCGGGCTTCACTCCCTCCCAGGAAGAGGCGCTGAGCGCTTACCCGCCCGTGCCCGAGGGCTCCCCGGGAGCCCTGTCGCCCGACGACGTGGCCCAGTTGCGCGCGGTTCGCCCGGCGCCGTGAGCTGCCGGCGCGGCGCAAATCAAGCGGGAGAGGATGGCAAGGGGCCCGGCTCGTGCCGGGCCCCTGTGGCCTTGGGGAAGGTTGAGGGTGGCGTCGGGCAGGTGCCCCGCGCGGCGCGCGCTCAGGAGAGATACGCGCGGAGCTTGCGGCTGCGGCTGGGGTGACGCAGCTTGCGCAGGGCTTCCTTCTCGATCTGGCGGATGCGCTCGCGGGTGAGGCCGTACTTCTGACCCACCTCCTCGAGCGTGTGCTCGCGGCCGTCGGTCAGGCCGTAGCGCAGCTTCAGGATCTTCACCTCGCGCGGGGTGAGCGTGGACAGGGCCTCGCTCAGCTCCTCGCGCAGGGCGTTGCCCATGAGGCTCTCGTAGGGCGCCTGGCTTTCCTCGTCCGGCAGGAAGTCGCCCACTGTGGCGTCATCCTCCTCGTCGCCGATGGGCGCCTCGAAGGAGATGGGGTGCTGGGCGAAGCGGAGCAGTTGCTCCACCTTCTCGGGCGGCATGTCGAGCTCGGCGCCGATCTCGGCCATGGTGGGCTCCGCGCCGCTCTCCTGGGCCAGGCGGAAGGCCGTCTCCTTGACCTTGCGGATCTTCTCGGCCATGTGAACCGGCAGGCGAATCGTGCGCCCCTGGTCGGCGATGGCGCGGCCCACGGCGTGGCGGATCCACCAGGTGGCGTAGGTGCTGAACTTGTTGCCGCGCTCGGGGTCGAACTTGTCGATGGCGTGCATCAGGCCCATGTTGCCCTCCTGAATCAGGTCGGCCAGGGGCACGCCGTACCCCCGGTAGCGCGCGGCCACGCTGACCACCAGGCGCAGGTTGGCCCGGATGAGGCGCTGGCGGGCCAGCTCGCCCCGCTTGATGACTTCCTCCAGCTCGGCCCGCTCCTGCTCCTCGAGGAGATCGCCCTCGCGCGCCAGCCGATCGCGGGCGTCACGCGCGGCCCGCCACATGCGGGCCAGCTCCAGCTCCTCCTCGCGGGAGAGGAGCTTGTGGCGCCCGCCCTCGCGCAGGTAGAGGGCCACCAGGTTGTCCGTGTCCATCTCGTCCAGGCTGCCCGTTGGCTGCCACGTGCGCTCCAGGATGTCCTTCTCGTGCTCGTGCACCGTCATCACGCATCACCTCATGTTTCGAGAGACTTGACGTCTGCTGCCTTCACCTGTTGGTGGTGCACCGCAGGGTGTACGGAAATAAACGTGCCGGCTCAGTCGAAAATGGGCACGTCGGGGCGGGTTCCCACCTTTACTTTGACGCTCACCGGCTCTCCCTCCCGCACTACGGTTAGGGTGACCTGCTGGCCCACCTGGGTGCGGTAGACCAAATACCGAATCAGATCGCCCACACTGCCAACGGGATATCCGTCCACGTGGGTAATCACGTCGCCCCCCGTGTACAGGAGGCGTTCGTTCACCCGCACCAGCGCCGAGCTGCCCCGCAGGCCGGCCACGTCGGCCGGGCTGCCCGGAAAGACCGAGAGCACCAGGACGCCCGAGCTCACCGGCAGGCCGAGGGCTTGGGCCAGCGCCGGCGTGATGGTCTGGCCGCTGATGCCCAGCCACGGGTGGCGGTAGGTGCCCTGGCGCACCAGCCCGTCCACGACGCGGGCCATCAGGCGCCCCGGCACGGCGTAGACGATGCCCGGGTGGTCGGAGAGGGGCAACACCAGCCCCTCGAGGCGCCCGAGGCCGTCCACCACCACGGCGCCCCGGATGCTGCCGGCAATGGGCTCGGCGAGCTCGACCTTGAGCACGTCGGGCAGGGCCACATAGCTCACGCCGAAGCCCGTCTGCTGGGCGCCGACGGGCAGCAGGCGCCCGACTTCAATCACACGCCCCTCTTGTATGACGAGAGAACCGTCGGGCATGTTCCACACCACTGAGACGGTCTGTTCCTGTTCTTCCCTGTGCTGTGTCGGCGGAAGGGGGGCGATGCTGCCGGCCGGCGTGGCCAGCCGAACGACGGCCACGTTGGTCGCGGCGTCGGCGCCCACCACGGTGGCCGCCACAGCCTTGCCGTCGGCCAGGATGACCTCCACCCGTGAGACATCGCCGACCAGTTGGGCCGGCACCACCACGTGTCCGAACGTGTCCCACACCAGGCCTGAGCCGCTGGCCACGACCGTGCGGCCGTTGGCGTCGCGCCGCTCCACGACCAAGTGGGCCAGGGCGCGGCGGAGCCGGCCTTCCAGGTCACCGTGCCCCGTGACGGGCAGTGGGCCGGCCACGCCGGCCTGGACGACGGGCTGCCGGCCGTCGGCGCGCCACCGGAGCGGCCGCTCCACATCTGACAGGAACCTGTTGTTCACCAGGAGAACGGCCAGGGCAACGATCAACAGCGCCGGCGGCATCCACCACCAGAGCCGGCGGCCCCAACGTTCTTCGGCCGGGGATGTGCCCTGTGTACTCATACCGCTCCTGTGAATGTGGGGTTGCTGAGTTTCGCTCTTTCGGCCCGCTCTGTCGGTTTCAGGAGCACCGCTGCCGGCCTCAGCCTTGTAACGCAAGGGCCACGCCCTTCTTTACTCTACAGGGTCAACATGAGAGGATGATGAAAAAAGGCTAAAATGAGGGTGAGACTTGATGGCGTGGACGAAGATGGGGAGGCCGGGCCGGCGGGGGGATGGAGAGACGCCGCCCCGGCCGTCCGTGGGTTCACATTTCGCCCAAGTAGGCTTGGCGCATCATCTCGTTGTGGAGCAAGTTCTGGGCCGTGTCCGCGAGGACGATGCGGCCGGTCTGGAGGACGTATCCGCGGTGGGCGATGGAGAGGGCCATGTTGGCGTTCTGCTCGACCACGAAGATGGTCGTGCCGTGCTGGTTGATCTGCTGGATGATCTCGAAGGTCTGTTCCACCAGCACGGGGGCCAATCCCATCGAGGGCTCGTCCATCAGGAGCACCTTGGGCCGGGACATGAGGGCGCGCCCGATGGCCACCATCTGCTGTTCGCCGCCGCTCAAGGTGCCGGCCTTCTGGTGCAGCCGCTCCTTGACGCGGGGGAAGAGCTCGAAGATCCGCTCCAAGTCCTCGCGGATGCCGTCCTGATCGTGGCGCAGGAAGGCGCCCATCTCCAAGTTCTCCAACACCGTCATCCGCTTGAAGAGCCGGCGGTTCTCGGGCACCATGGAGATGCCCCGCTTGACGATCTCCGTGGTGGGCAGGCCGTCCACGCGCTCGCCGTCCAAGTAGATTTCGCCGGCGGAGGGGCGCACCATGCCCAGAATGGTGCGCAATGTGGTGGTCTTGCCGCTGGCGTTGCCGCCCAGGAGACAGACGATCTCGCCGGGATAGATCTCGATGTTGATGTTGCGCAGGATGTGGATGGGCCCGTAGTGGGTGTTGATGTTCTTCAGTTGGAGCACCGGGTGGTGGTTGTTGCCGCTCATGCCGATCGCACCGCCTTTCTGCCGAGGTAAGCTTCCAGCACGCGCTCGTTGTGGGCTACCTCCTCGTAGTCGCCCTCGGCGATCTTGCGCCCGTAGTCGAGCACCACCACGCGGTCGGAGACTCCCTTGACCACGCGCATGTCGTGCTCGATGAGGACAATGGTGTACCCCTTCTCGTCCCGCAGCCGGCCGATGAGTTCGGTCAGCTCCAGGGTTTCACGCGGGTTCATGCCGGCCGTGGGCTCGTCCAGCAGGAGGAGTTTGGCCCCCGTGGCCATGGCCCGGGCAATTTCGAGGCGCCGGCGGTTGGCGTAGGAGAGGACGAAGGCTGGCTGGTTGAGCCGGAAGCCGACAAGCCGCTTTCCGAAGAAGGAGAGGGCCTCGATGGCCTGTTGGCGGATGAACTCCTCCTCCTCCCGTTGGCGGGGCAGGCTCAGGATGGTGTCCAGGATGCCCGACCGGGTACGGCCGTGCAGGCCCACCATGACGTTTTCCAAAATGGTCATGTTGAAGAAGAGGCGCACGGTCTGGAAGGTGCGGGCCACGCCCAAGCGTGTGATCTGGTCCGGGCGCAGGCCCACCAGGTTGTGGCCGTCGAAGATGATCTCGCCCTCGTCGGGCTGGAAGAGGCCGGTGATCAGGTTGAAGAGCGTGGTCTTGCCGGCGCCGTTGGGGCCGATCACGCTGACGATCTCCCCCTCTTCCACGTGGAAGTCCAAGTGGTCAATGGCCCGCAGGCCGCCGAAGTCTTTGGAGAGGCCGCGCACTTCGAGCAGGGCCATGGTCACGCCTCCTCCGGCCGCGCCGGCAGGTCGCCCTGGGCTGCCTGGGCTTGAGCCCGCCGGCGGTCCTCTTCCATTTTGAGCCAAGCGTCTTGCATCAGCTCCTCCTCGTGGAGTTCGCGCACCCACTGTTTGCTCGGCAGGAGCCCCTCGGGGCGGTAGAGCATCATCAGGATGAGCAGGACACCGTAAGCCAGCAGGCGGTATTCCTGGAACTCGCGCAGGAGTTCGGGCAGGCCCACCAGGGCCAAGGTGCCCACCACGACGCCGGGAATGTTCCCCAAGCCCCCCACGATGATCAACACCAGCACGGTGATGGAGACCAACAGGGAGAAGCTGTGGGGAAAGACTGAGCCGATTTTGGTGGCAAAGAGGGCACCGCCGAAGCTGGCGATGACAGCGCCCACGATGAAGGCCTTGAGCTTGATCTCCACAATGTCAACGCCCATGGCCTCGGCCACCTGTTCGTCCTCGCGCATGGCCATCCACGCCCGGCCAATGCGCGAGTTCTTCAGCTTCCACGAGATGTAGGCGGCCACCAGGCAGAAGCCCACGATGGGGTAGAACATGTCCACCGGCGTGCGGAAGACGATGGGGCCGATGGAGAGGGTGGGAATCTTGAGAATGCCCTGGGCGCCTCCGAAGACGGGGCGCAGCCAGTCGGAGAGGAGCAGGAGCCGGGCGATCTCGCCGAAGCCCAAGGTGACGATGGCCAGGTAGTCTCCCCTCATGCGCAGCACCGGCGTGCCCACGATGATGCCCGCCAGGGCGGCGGCCAGGATCACGAAGGGAAGCGCTGCCCAGAAGCTCATCTCCGGGGACCAGCGGGGCGAAGCCGGCGAGGTGAGAATGGCCGTGGTGTAGGCGCCCACGGCGAAGAAGGCCACGTAGCCCAAGTCGAGCAGGCCGGCGAAGCCCACCACGATGTTGAGCCCCAGCCCCATGAGCAGGAAGATGCCCACCAAGTCGAGCACCTCGCTCACGAAGGGGCCCAACACTTGGGGCAAGATGGCCACCAGGAGGACGGCTGCCACCGTCAGGCTCAGCCGCACGGAGCGCTGTCGTTCGGCCGGCATGTGGGCGTAGCGCCGCTGCCACATGTCCACCTTGGGCACGACGCTCCAGTAGTACAGGAAGGCCAACACGAAGACAACGGCCGTGCCCAAGGGGGTGAGCCCGCCGGTGCCGGCGTAAAAGAGAGGGCTCAGGAAGCCCAAGCCCAACCCGCGGAAGAGCTGGGCCACAATCACCTCCAACAGCCCGATGAGCAGTGTCCAGGCCAGGGCGCCCCACAGGGCCCGGCGCCATCGCCCCTCCGCGAGTTGCATGAGGCCGCCCACGGCGCCCGTGAGCAGACACCCGCCCACCAGGAAGACGAGCCCGCCCATGCCTTGGCCGAAGGTGAGCAGCTCCAACAGTTGGGGCGAGATGTTGATGAAAACGCGGCGCATGTCCACGGCCGAGGCCACGAGGACGAAGATGGCCATGATGAGGCCGGTCAACGCGCCCACGATGAGGCCGGCAAGCACGTTGCGGGGGCCCTTCTCGGGCGCCTCGAACCCCTCGAGCACGGGCGGCTCTCGGGCGGCCAAGTAGGCCATGATGAGGGGCACGAGGAAGAGAAGGGTATATCCCATGCTGAGCACGCCGCTGATGATGTCCCGCTCGGCGAAGGCTTGGACCATGCCGTTGGCGGAGACGAAGACGGCCACGATGCCGGCCACGCCGCCCAGCTTGGCAGCCCGCTCCAGGCTCACTTCAGGGGCCTTGAGCCGCACATCTTCGATCACAGGGGCTTTTTCGGGAACCGGTGCAATTTCCGCCATCGTTGGCTCACCTCACACTCTCTACCTCAGTCTCGCTCTTCGGCCAGCCGCTCGCCCAACAGGCCCTTGGGCCGGAAGATCAGGACCAGCACCAGCACGGTGAAGGCCACCACGTCCTTCAACTGGTGGGGTGCCGGGATGCCCAAGCCGCTCAGGATCAGGATGGGCCCCACGGATTCGACAATCCCCAACACAATGCCGCCGAGCATGGCGCCCACGATGTTGCCGATGCCGCCCAACACGGCGGCGGTGAACGCCTTGATGCCGGGCAGGAAGCCCGAGAAGAAGAAGACCTGGTTGAAGACGAGGGCGTAGAGGAGGCCGGCCGCCCCGGCCATCATGCCGCCGATGGCGAAGGTCATGACGATGGCGCGGTCGATGTCCACGCCCATCAGGGCGGCGATCTCCTTGTCCTCGGCCACGGCGCGGATGGCCTTGCCCATGCGCGTCTTCTCCACGAACCAGTAGAGGAGTCCCATCATGATGAAGACTGCCACGATGACGAGCACGTGGACTTTGAGGATGCGCACCCCAAGGACCGTGATGGCCCCCTGAAGTGCCTCCATGCGGGGGTAGGATTTGACGCCGGCGCCGAAGAGGCCGCGGAAGGCGTACTGAATGAAGAAGGAGGCCCCGATGGAGGTGATGAGGGGCACGATGCGGGGTGACTCCCGCAGGGGGCGGTAGGCGATGCGCTCCACCAGCACGGCCACGCCGGTGGACGTGAGCATGGAGACAACCAGCACGATGAGCAGGGCCAGGACGGGGTTGCCGTTCCACATGCCGGCCTCGTTGAGATAGTCGGCCACGAAGTACCCGATCATCATGCCGCTCATGAAGACTTCGCCGTGGGCGAAGTTAATGAAGCCCAAGATGCCGTAGACCATCGTGTAGCCCAGGGCGATGAGGGCGTAGACCCCACCTTGGGCGAGCCCGAAGATGAACAAATCGCGCCATTGGGAGGCGGAATAGAAGCCGGAGGTGAGCGTGCTCACCGCCCCCCAGACCACGATCGCGGCCACGATGACGCGCAGGGCCCAGATGACGCCGGCCGCGAAGTTGAACCGGTCTGAAATCTGTTGTGGAAGCGCACGTTGCATGATTATCTTGCTCCTTCACACTCTATTCATGAAGCGAAAATGCCAAACGAGCTGTCGAACAAAAAATACAATGGGAGGAGAAACGTGCGAACACAAAGACCCTGAATTTCAATCCAAGGGCGAGCAGCGGGCGCGGGAGCTCCCCGCGCCCGCGCGTTCCTCCATCTGGGCCGTTTACGGCTCGTAGACGAAGACCACGTTCTTGCGCAGCCCCTCGATGCCGGCCGCCGGATCGTCCAGGCGGACCACGGTGATCTTGGGATCGGCGCAGTCGCCGAACTCGTTGCAGCTCAGCGTGCCCGTCAGCCCTTGGAAGTTCTTGAGGTTGTAGAGGTAATCGCGCAACTTCTGGCGCAGGATGTAGACCGTGCCGTCATCCTGGACCACGGCCGTTTCCTCGATGGCCTTGAAGAGCATGTTGGCCGCGTCGTAGGCGTGGGCGTGGAAGGCTTGGATGGGCTTCTCGCCGTACTTCTCCTCGTACTTCCGCACGAACTCGTCGTATTCGGGGCCCTCGGGGGAGGCGGGGCCGGAGAAGTACATGCCCTTGCCCTGCTCGCCCACGGACTCCACGAAGGTGTCGGAGAGGAGGCCGTCGGCGCCCATCAGGTAGACCCCCTCGAAGCCCTCGATCTCCTTGGACTGGAGGACGATGAAGTCACCCTCGGGCTGGAAGATGGGGAAGAAGACGAGCTCGGCACCGGCGGCGGCTATGGACGTGAGCACGGGGCGCATGTCCGTGTCGCCCTTGTTCACGGCCGTGGCCATGACGATCTCGCCGCCCAGCTCCTCGAAGACCTGGTTGAAGACCATTGCCAGCCCCTGGGTGTAGGGGTCACCGTCGTGGATGCTGGCCGCCTTGCGCACGCCTAGCTCGTTGTAGGCGAAGTTGGCCGCGGCCGCCCCCTGGACCTCGTCGTTGTGGGCCGTGCGGAAGTAGCCGGGCTGCCAGGCGTTCCCCTTCTCGCCGCCCAAGGAGGTGAGGAAGGGGGAGGTGTTGGAGCCGGAGATCATCACAAGCCCGGCCTCGGACATGATCTGTGAGGCCGGCACGGCGGCGCCCGAACAACTGGTGCCGATGATGCCGATCACCTGGGGGTCGGAGACGATTTTCTGGGCGCCCGTGGTGCCGCCCTCGGCCGAGCAGAGGTCGTCCTCCACGGTGAGGTCAATGGGGTGGCCGAGCAGTTCGCCGCCCCGGTCGTCGATGGCGATCTCGACGCCGCGCACTTGGTCAGTGCCCAAGCTGGCCACGGCGCCGCTGATGGCCTGGAGGGCCGCGATCTTGATGGGCTCTCCTGGGGGCACTTCGACACAGCCGATGGGGTCATCACACTCGAACGCCTGCCGGCGTCCCACACAGGCGGCCAAAATGAGAACCATGACCATGAAAATGGTCACCGTCGCCAGTCGGCGCGTGCTCATACGCTCTCCTCCTCCGTGTTTCAATCCAATTTGGTCAACCGACGGCTCACCACGTCTTGGAATCGTGCGCTAGGCATCCCCCCTTTCTTGGCCCCGTCGGAGCGGGGCGTACTCTGTGGAGACCGGCCTGCCAAACCGCACCCCGTGCGGCTCGGGCGCGTGCTCACGGTGATGGCCTGGAAAAGGCGGAAAAAGAACGCCAACGGCAGGGGCCGGGCGTTCGACCGGTATGCGGGCTGTGACTTCTTCGTCCCTGTTTGGCTTCCACAGTTCCAGGTCGGGCACACGACGGCGACTCGGAGGATGGCAGGCTGTGGTGTTGGTTCCGCGGACGAACGCCGTCTGTCGGCGTCCTCGACAGCACCCCTGCGTCCGACGTTTGGGTGTGGCGGCCAACGACCACGGGTGATGACCGAATGGATCGCCGCCTTGGTGGTGGGAGATTGGGCATATCTTATGGCAACTCGTGGCTCCCGTCAAGTCCCACTCCACATTCTGAAGGGGCGTTTCGCATCGTGGCAAGCTCGGCTCATTCCAGGTACCCCCGCAGCTTGCGGGCCCTCCGCGGGTGGCGGAGTTTCTTGAGGGCGCGGGCCTCGATTTGCCGCACGCGCTCCCGGGTGACGCCGAACTTCTGGCCGATTTCCTCCAACGTGTGGGCGTGGCCGGTGCGCAGGCCAAAGCGAAGGCGCAGCACCCACTCCTCGCGGGGAGGTAGGGCCCCAATGACTTCCTCGACTTGGCGGCGGAGGTGTTCGTAGGCGGCCACGTCCACGGGCGAGCGCGTCTCCGAATCCTCGAGGAGGTCTCCCAGGGTGCGCTCCTGGTCGTTGAGCTCGCCCTCCAAGCTCAGGGGAAGCTGGTCCACCCGCAGGGCATCCCGGACGTGTTTGACCGACAGGCCGGTCTCTTGGGCGATCTCCTCCGGCGAGGGCTCTCGGCCCAGGCGTTGTACGAGCTCCTGCCGCGCGCGGGCCACGAGGCTCATGCGCTCCCACATGTGGACGGGCACCCGAATGGTGCGCCCCTGTTCGGCAATGGCCCGGGTGATGGATTGGCGAATCCACCAGGTGGCGTAGGTGCTGAACTTGTGGCCCCTGCGGTGGTCGAACTTCTCAACGGCCCGCATGAGCCCGATGTTCCCCTCCTGGATGAGGTCCAGAAAGGAGACACCACGCCCCACGTATTTCTTGGCGATGCTCACCACCAGGCGGAAGTTGGCCGAGATCAAGCTGTGGCGGGCCCGGTTGCCCTCCTCCACGTGGTGCCGCAGGGCGCGCTCCACGTCGGGGGCATGGGGGCCGCCCTGTTCCAGCTCTTGGGCGGCCAGCCGGCCGGCCTCGATGCGCCGGGCCAGCTCCAGTTCCTCCTCACGGGTGAGGAGGGGCACGCGGCTGATGTCCCGGAGGTAAATGGCCAGCGGGTCCTCTCCGTCCATCCCTTCCCGGCCGGCACACGGGAGATGTTCCTCCTCGGAAGACGCCGACGAGGCCGGGGGACGAGAGGGAGCGTGATCGCACACCAGGACGATCCCTTGACGGGCCAACGCTTCGGCCACGGTTTTCCTGACACGCCGGTCGGTCGCGGAGGCGGGGATCACTCGAGCCACATCCTGCGGCGTCACGTAGCCCCCACGTCGGGCGGCCCGTTCGCGGAGGAGGTGGAGTGCCTGTGCGTTCAGCTCGGTGGACATAACACCAACTCCTGGCTGAAAGTGTGGGGTGGGGGAACGCCACGGTGCACTCGGGGCCGGACAACGGTCTGCCGGGACCGACGCGCGCTGCTGTGCCGGCCTGGTGGGGACTGCACGGGCGATGGCGGATGTCCGGTCATGGGGCAAGGTGTCCTGTCACCGTCCGTGGTAGGGAAAATGAGTGCGTGTACGGCGCACGAGCTCCCGGTGTTGCCGCAAGTATACCAGATGTTGTACCAGATTTCAAGCCCTTTTTTGAAAATTCGTCCGCCACGCCAGCGGGCCACCTGCTCTTCGAGCTGGCCACCGACGGCCCGGGCTTCGCCGTGGACGAGGACGCGGCCCGTTTGGGCGAAGCCCTCATCCTGCCGCCGTGGTTAGAGGCTCAGAGGGCCCAAATCGAGGCCCATCTGCCCCCCATCGCGTACCCACCCTCGCTACGGCGCTACCGTGAAGCGCTGTGAGGCGCTGCGGCCGTAGACCTCGGGACGGTACATCTCATAGGCCCAGGCCGGCGGGGCCGTGAAGGTGCCGGCCGTGGTCACGCGCGCCAGGTAGGTGTATTCATACGTACCCTTGGGCAGGAAGGTGCTGAAGAGCACCACCTTCTCGTCGCGGATCTCCCGGCGGGTCCACCCATCGAACCAGAAGCGGGAGCGGAAATCGGCCATCTCGGCCGGCAGGAGGGAGAGATCGCCCGCAGCCGCCGGTGTCGTCAGCAGGCTGGGGTCGAGGGCCTCGAGGCCGGCGGGCAGGGGGTCCTCCAGCGCGAAGAAGTAAAGGTCGTTGGGCGCCATCACGGTCAGGCGGACCAGCACCACATCGCCCACGCTCGGCGTCTCGGCGGGGGCGCCCGTGGGCCGGAGCGTGAGGGGGTCCACCTGTTCATACCGGCGGGCCACGCTGATGCCCTCAACGCGTGGCGAGATCTCCTCTGCGGGGCTGAACGCCTGCAGCCACACGGCATAGTAGAGCCTGCCCCGGGCCGGTTGCCCCTCAGCCGAGGGCAGGCGGGCCAAGACCAGCTGGTTCACAGCCTCCCCGAGACCTTCGACGCCGAGCTCCAAGCGTTGAGTCTCCACCACATTCTCGCGCGTGACGCGCCCTTCGGCCACAACCTCGTCGCCGAGCGTCACCCGGTAGGCGAAGTCGGCCTCCAGCTCACGGGTGGCCACCATGAAGTCCGTCAGCGCCATGACGGCCCACGCCGTCTCCTGGGTGGTGAACCAGTGTTCGGCCTGGCGAGCAGCCATGAGCCAGCGCACGGCCTGGGGCAGGAAGGGGTGTGCCGGGTCCACGCGGGCCAGGAGGGCCACGGCCAGAGCAGTGGCCCGCACGCTGCTGCTCATGGTGGAGGCCGTCGGTGCCCTTTCCTCCCAGTGGATGCCGGTGGCGCTCAACATGGCCCGGCTGGCCAGGAGCTCTGCCACACCCTGAGCTCGGGCGCCGGCGTCGGCTTCCTCGAACTCGGCCAGAGCCAGGCCGAGAAAGGCCAACCCCTCCACGCCCAGGCGGGCGCGCTGCTCGAAGAGGCGCATCGTGCGCCCCACGTCCGGCGCGTTGGCCCGCGCGAGCACGTAGAGCACGAAGGCGCGCGTGTTCAGGGTTTCCACGTCCTCCCGGTCGGAGGTGCGGAAGAGCCACCGTTCGAGGTAAGTCCGCGCGCGTTCCACCGTGGCCTCGGCCGTGGCTGTGCCCTCGCGGTTGGCCTCCACCAGTCCCAGCAGGGCGTAGGCCGTCAGCCAGGGGTGGCTCTCATCTCCCGCCCACCACCCCCAGCCGCCGTCCAAGTTCTGGGTGGCCGCCAGGCGCCGCACGGCCACGCCGATGTTCTCCTGCAGGGGGGCTTCGAGGTCTGGGCGGTCGAGGCCGGCCTGCCGGATGGCCCGGTAGGCCATGATGTTGGGCAGGAAGGTGCTGACGACCTGCTCGACGCAGAGGTAGGGGAACGTGCGCAGGTAATCGAGGGCGGACTGGGTGGCGCCGGCCAACGACGGCGCCACTTCCACGGTCAGGCGGCTGCGGGCTGGGTCAACGTTGGGCGGCACCACGATCCGCTCCACCACGATCTCCTCACCTTCGCCGACGACGCCGGAGGTGGCCACCACCTCGGGCGCGCTGACGGGGTAGACGGGGATCGAGAGGGAGAGGGCGTCCTCGTATCCGGGGGCCGTGGCCCGCAGGAGGAACGTGGCCCGAGTTTCCCCGCCAACGGCGTCCGGCGCGCGCACCCGGTAGGTGAGCACCCGCCGCCCGCCGGCCGGCACGGCCACAGGGCCCGGCGCCGGCGCCTCGACAATGTCCACGCCGTCCGCCTCCAAGGAGAGGGTGCCTTCCAGGGCCGTGGCGGTCGTGTTGTGGAGGACGGCCTGGAGGAGGGCCTCGTCGCCGGCGACCAGGAAGCGGGGCACGTGGAGCCGCGCGAAGAAGGGCAGGAGCGTGCGCACCTCATATCGGCCCTCGCCAATGCGCGTTTCGCGGTCCACGGCCCAGACGGTGAGCACCCACGTGGTCAAATTGTCGGGCAGTGGGACGGAGAAGGTGACGCGCCCCTGCTCGTCCGTCTCCAGTTGAGCGCGCCAGAAGGCCACTTCGGGGAACTCCTCCCGCACCATTGGGGGCGCGGCGAAGGGGAAGAGTCCGCCGGCGCCGCCGCCCCCCTTGGCCTCGGCGGCCAGCTCCTGGTTGACCGCGTCGGCGTTGACGAAGAGGGTGCCGCCGGTCATGACGCTGAGGGGGCGTTCCCCGTAGAAGGCCCGGATCAGCGAGGGGACGGGCGGTTCGGCCAGGGCCAAGAGGGCCTTGTCCACCATCGCGGCCGAGAGCTCGGCTTGGGCCGGCCGGCCGGCAGCGTCGCGCACCTCCACGGTGAAGGTGACCGTCTCGCGGGGCGCCACCGCTCCGCCGGGCGAGGCCGTCACGCGCACGTCCAACGTTTGCTCCACCGGCTCCACGTTCAGGACAACGTAACCCAGGCGGATGTCCGGCAGCGTGTTGGGGCCGGCGCCCTTGACGGCCACCACGCTCACGTAGGCTACCGGCGCCATGTCCGCTGTGATGGGCACCTCGATTGTCTCGCTGTTGCTCTCCAGCACCAGCACACGGCTCCGGTAGATGCGCCCCCGTTCCACCGTCACCAGGGCGATCATGCCCTCGGCCGGCGTGGGGACGAGGATGCGGGCCACGTCGCCCGGGCGGTAGGAGGGGCGGTCGGCCACCGGCTCCAGGGCGCGGTTGTCGGCCTGGCGCCAGCTCACGTAGTCCCGGCTGCTCACCCAGAGGAACGCGCGGCTGCGCACCTCGTTCCCCGAGGGGTCGGACGCGCGGGCCAACAGGGTGTAGAGCCCGCCGGCCTGTGGCGTCACGGTCACCTGAGCGCGCCCTTGGGCGTCGGCGGTGATGGTCTGGGTGAGCTCCACCGTGTCGGTGAAGCGCGTGGTCCAGTAGAAGCGCCCGTCCTCCCGCTGTTCGCGCACGCTGTACCACGTGCGGCGGGCAAAGGTGAGCTCCACGGGAGCTTCGCCCCAAGGAGAGCCGTCGGGGCGCACCAGGCGCACCTCGAAGGAAGTTGGCCGGCCGGCTTGGCCCACGAACTGGTCGGCCCGCAGGCCCACGTAGAAGGCCCCCTGGTGGACGACCACGGCCGTTCGCCCGCTGACGACCTGGCCGTTCACGTCCTCCACGTCGGCTTCCACGGTGAGGCGCAGGCTGCGCTTGACATCGGCCGGCGCGGTGGGCACCTCAATAACCAGGTGTCCCCGTTCGTCCAAGGTGCCCTCGCCCTCGGTGACCAGCTCGTCGAAGCCCTCCTGGCCCATCTCGAAGAATCGCCGCTCGTCGTCGGCGTCGTCCCAAGACCAGTAGCCGGGCACCGGCGGGGAGAAGGCGTAGGGGGCGCGCGTGACGCGCCAGCGCACGGGCGCGTTGCTCACGGCCCCGCCGAAGAAGTACTCGGCCCGGACGGTGACGGTGAGGGGATCCCCCCGCACCACCTCCTCGGCGCCGGGCGTCAGGGTGACCTGAAAGGTGGGCCGGCGGTACTCGGCCACCCAGAAGTAGCCCTCCACGGGGCCCTCCAGCTCGGGGGCCTCGACGACGAAGGCGTAGGGGCCGGGCGGGGCTTCCTCGGGCAGTTGGATCTCGCCGGCAAAGGTGCCGTAGGGGGAGAGGGGGAGCTCGGCCCGGTAGACGACCTCGTCGCCGGGGTCACGCACGGCGAGCGTGACGGTCCGCTGGGGCAGCGGGGTGTACGTGCCGTCGCGGTCCTCGCGCACGATGCCCCGGAAGAAGACGGTCTGGCCCGGCCGGTAGAGGGGGCGGTCGGTGTAGACCACTGTGCGGTGGCGGAAGGGTCTCAGGTCAACGGGGAAGCCGAACATCCACGGCGAGGCGCCCTGGTTCCAGTCGTCAACGACGGCGCCGACAGGCTGACCCGACTCGTCGAGGGCCACGGCCAGGAAGGGCAGCCAGATTTCGGCCGGCGGGGCCTCCAGCGGGGCGGTGAAGACGCCGTCCTCGACCGTGCGGCCTTGGGCCACAAGCTCGGTGCGCCCCTGGGAGACGGCGGCGTACACGGCCACTTGGAGTCCCGCGGCCGGCCGGCCGGTGGCCACGTCCGTGGCCCAGACGAGCACGTTGGCGGGAGATCGCTTCAGCAGGAGGTTGTAGGGCGAAGCCACAATCAGCCTTCGGGAGGGTTCGACGCGGCGCTCGGGCGTGTCGGCCACGAGGAAGTAGAAGCCCGGCTCCAGGCGCTCTTCCCCGGGGGAGAGGAACACCTTGACGAGCCCGATCTCGTTGGGCGGTGCCTCCACGTCCACGACCCACTCGCGGGCCAGCTTGGCCGTCTCCCCCTCGTACTCGTACCAGGCTTTCCAGTCGGTCGCCAGCCGGACGAACTGCTCGGCCTCCAGGCGGTAGAGGCGCAGGCGAACGCGGTCCACGTTGCGGTAGGCGATCACCTGGAGGGTGGGGGTGATGGTGGCGTAGGTGCTGACCTGGAAGGTCCCCCCCTGAAGCTCCACCATCGAGGCGAGGTCGCCCGTGGTGAAGGTGAACGTGTAGGGTTCGGTCAGCTCGTCCCCGAAGGCGGAGCGGAGCCCGGGTTCGACCGTCACGGTGTAGGCCGTCGAGGGGCGCAGGCCGCCGGCCGGCCAAACGTAGAGGGTGGTGGGGTCGGTGTAGTCCCAGTTGGCGAAGACCGTCTCGGCGGCCGGCTGGAAGGTGATGAAGTCGGCCGGGTCCTGGTTCACGTCCATCGGCACGGTGAAGGCGATGTTGAGGGTGGTGAACGTGTCCACGCGGCGCTCCCCCTCGGCCGGCCGTGTGCGGAGGACGCGCGGCACCGGGGCCACGTCGCGGAGCACGACCGTGATGTCGCGCAGCTCGCCGCCGGCCAGCCCCCGGGCGCCGGCCAACACGGCAATGAAGACCTGGCGCCCGCGCGGCAGGGGAGCAGCGGGGCGGAAGACCAGGTGGCGCGCGTCGGGCCACTCGACGGTGCCCTCCACGGCCGGGCCGTCAAGCTCGTCCAAGGTGACGCGGAGGCGCCGTGCCGTGCTCGACGGCTCCATCGGCACGTTGAAGACCACGGTGATGGGGGCCGTGGCCCCGATGAGGCCCTCGGCGTTGTCCGGCTCCACCGCCTCCACGGCCGGCGACAGGGTTGTGAAGCGCCAGGTGTAGGGCGACTCCAGGGAGAGGCCGAGCGTGTCGGTCAGCCCGGCGCGCACTGTCACGCGGTATTGGGTGCCGGGGCGCAGGAACTGGGCCGGCCGGAAGACGAAGAGGCTCGTGGTGAGCCACTCGCCCTCGCCCGGCAGGGGCGGGTCCACCTGAATGGGCACGGGGAGTTGGGCTTGGCGGGCCGGCCCCACCAGCGGGACGACCGGGCGGTTGAACTGCACGCTGATGAGCGTGTCCGTGGGGCGCACGCTCACGCCCTCGGCGCCCGGCGACGGCTGGACGGCCTCGACGGCGAGCGGGGGCACGGTGACGAAGGTGGCCTCGAAGGGGGCCACGCCCGTTGGGCCAGGGGCGTCGAGGCGCACGCGGTAGGCGGAGGCGGGCCGGAGCTGGCCGGCCGGCTCGAAGATGAGGGTTCTGTATCCCCGTTCGCCCTCGGGGTCCTCCCAGCGCAGCTCGCCGGCCACGGGCCGTTCAGTCTGGGCGTCCGTGACCTGGAAGTAGGGGGCCACAGCTTGGGGCCGCACGGGGTGGCTGAACGTGACGGTCACGCGGGCGTCGGTGGGCACCTCCTCGGCGCCATCGAAGGGCAGGGCGGCCGCCACGCGCACGCCCTGGGTGGTGAAGCTCCACTGATAAGGGCGTTCCAGGGCCATTCGGTCACTCAGCTCCGGGCTCACGAGCACTCTGTAGGTGGTGCCGGGGCGCAGGGGCTCCGCTGGGAGGAGGGCAAAGGAGTCGGGCGCCAGCCACGTTCCCGCGGCGGCCACGGCGGGCTCGAGGGTGATGGTGGGGCTGATGGGCGCGGTGGCCTCCGGCGGGCCCAAGGGGCGGTCGAATCGGATCATCACGCCCGTGTCGAGGGGAACGCCGTCTGCGCCGGGGGAGGGCCACACGTCAATAACGCGGACGGTTTGGCCGGTCTGGAGGGTGATGGTCAGCGGTTCGGGCAGGCGGCGGCCGGCGCGGTTGGCCGCTGTGGTCTCCACGGTGACGGTGAACTGCCGGTCCAGGGGCAGGGGACGCGAGGGGCGGAAGATCAGCCGTTCGCCCCGCCCCTCGGGGCGCCACTCGAAGGTGCCCGGGACTGGCGGCTCGATGCGGAAGGCCGCTTCGACCGAGGCGCGGTCCATGCGCTGGTTGAAGAGCACTTCCACCGTGCCGGCCCGGCCGATGAGCCCGTCGGCCGGCTCGACGGCCACCACGCTGGGGGCGAAGATCCACTCCGGGGCCACTGCCCAGAGGGCAACTCCGGCCACCAGAACCACGTCAATCGCCAGGAAAATGAGAATGAGTGTGCGCCTCATAGCTCGCGCCTCCACGGGTGTGGTGGCCGGACCCGTTGGGGCCGGCGCCATTACAGGGGTGGGTAGGCGAAGAGGCCCGGCAGGCCGCCCGTGTGCCAGAAGATGACGTGGTGGTCGGGTTGCCAGCGGCCACGGCGGGCCAAGTCCACCAGGCCGCTGAGGGCTTTGCCCGTGTAGACGGGGTCGGTGAGCACGCCCTCGGTGCGGGCCAGGAGCAGAATGGCTTCGCGGGTGGCCTCGTTCATCTGGGCGTAGCCGGGGCCCACGTAGGCGTCGGTCACGTGCACGTGGTGGCGCGCCGGCGGGGGCAAGGCCACCCGGCGGGCCGTCTCCGTTGCCAGGCGGTGGACGGTTTCGGCCAGCTCCTCGGCGGGCGGGTCCACGCTGATGCCCAAGATGGGCGCGCGAAGCCGGCCGGCGGCGTGGGCCACGACGAGGCCGGCTTGGGTGCCGCCGCTGCTGGAGGTGACCACGATCTCAACGGGTTTGAGGGCCAGGGCCTCGAGCTGTTCGGCCAGCTCGAAGCCGGCGGCCACGTAGCCCAGGGCGCCCGTGGCGTTGGAGCCGCCGTAGGGGATCAGATACGGACGGCGTCCCTGGCGGCGCAGGTCCTCGGCCACGCGCTCGCCCCAGTCGGCAGGCGGGCGGGGGTCGAGGAGAACGGTGGCGCCGAAGAGCCGGTCGAGCAGCAGGTTGCCGGCCGAGGGCACGGCCCGGGGCCCCTTGAGCAGCAGCACGGGTTCCAGGCCGTAGCGGCGGGCCGCGGCCGCCGTCTGGCAGGCGTGGTTGGACTGGACCGCGCCCAGCGTGATCACCGTGTCGGCGCCCTTGTCGAGGGCTTCGCCCAGGAGATACTCCAGCTTGCGCAGCTTGTTGCCCCCCATGGCCAGGGGGGTCAGGTCATCCCGCTTCATCCAGATGGTGGGGCCGTTGGGCGCGATGGCGCGGGAAAAACGCTCCAGCCGCACGAGCGGCGTGGGGCCGGCGAGCAGGGGAACGCGGGGCACGCTGAGATCACCCATCGTCTTCCTCCTCGAACCAGGCGGTTAGGGAGAGGGGATCGAGAGCCCAGCGGTAGTGGCGCAGGAAGTCGTGGCCCACGAGCCCGCCAATGCGCACGCCGTACCGCCACTCGAGGGGGGTGAGGAAGAGGCCGAAGAGGGCGGGCACGTCCTGCCGGCTCAGGGGGCCGAGTTGGAGCCGGGGAACGGTGAAGGGCACCACGTCGTGGGCGCCGGCGCCGCTGACGCCGGTCATGGTGGGCCCGCCGGAGAGCGAAATGTGGGCCTGTTCCAGGGTGCTCGGCGGGCAGGTGAAGGCCGTGCCGGCCATGCCGCTGGCCAGCCAGAGCAGGGTGTCGTGCTCGTTCACGGCGCCGGGCGCGACGAGGATGTGGCTTTCAAACAGGGAGCAGGGCACGCGCACAGCCCCCGGCGGAGGAGAGAAGGGGGAGGTGTGAGGGGCTAGGCGCAGCTCCCGGCCGGCGTAATCGAAGGTGGTGTGGAAGTGGAGCAGGAAGTTGAGTCCAATGATGCCGGCGATCTGGGGCGCCCGCGAGTGAATGTCCATGACCTCGACGGGGATGTTCTCGACGAGCAGGTCGCCCAAGCGCAGGCGCGGCAGAATGCTCTGAATCACCTGGCCCCGCCGGCCGGAGGCAAAGGTGGTCTCGCGCACGCCGTAGTTGGTGAGCCGCAGTTCCTCCATCACGGTCACGTCCAGGGTGAGTTCGCCCGTGCCCGTGTCCACCAGAAAAACGTGGTCCCTGGTGCCCACGGTGAGGAGCACGAAGGGGGCCGGGTCGGCGGCCAACAGGGGCAGGCGCACCGTGCCCGTGCCCTCCGCCCGGTAGGGCCGGCGGCCGGCGAAGGCGGCCAGCTTGCGGCCCACGGCCTCGTAGCCCGGCAGGGCCAAGAAGTGGCGGGCGGCCTCGTCGAAGCGGTCCAGCCGGTAGAGGGCCCAGGCGAGCTCGCGGCGCACGGCCTCTCCCGTCTCCTCTGGGACGGCGGAATCCCGGTCGGCGCTCTCCAGGGCGTGTTCGAGGACCACGACGGCCGGGCCGAGCCGGTTGGCGATCAGGTGAATGCGTCCCAGGGTCAGGAGGCTTTCCACGTGGCGGGGGGCGCTGTTGAGGACTTCTTCCAGGAGATGGGCGGCGCCCTCGAAGTCGCCGGCGGCGTAGCGTGCTTGGGCGGCGCTGAACAGGCGGTCCGGCGGGGCCGCCGTCGCGGGAGGCTCGGAGGAGGTGGGCGTGTTCATGGGCCGTTCACCCGGTCTGGGGGGAGCAGGATACTCTCGATACTGCGCTTCAAGTAGGCGGGGCCCCTGCGCCCCAGAATGCGCCCGCCCAAGGTGCCGTCCGGCTTGATGAGCACGGTGGTGGGCAGTGTGCGCACGCTGAACTGGCGGGTCAGCTCGCCCTGGTCGAGGAGGCTGGGCAGGGTAATGCCCGTTTCCCGGAGAAAGTCGGCCACGACAAGGCCCGGCTCTTCCACGTTGACCAGGAGCACGACGAGCCCCTGGTCCTGGTAGAGCTCGGCCAAGCGCTGGAGGTCGGCCAGCTCCTCGTGGCACGGCGGACACCAGGTGACCCAGAAGGTGAGCACCACGGGAGAGCCCCGCAGGTCGGCGAGGCGCCACGTGCGTCCCTCCACGTCGGTGGCCGTGAAGTCGAGTGGCGCTGACGAGGAGACTTTGGGCCGGGTGAAGGGCCTGCGGGGCGGGAAGAAGGTGGGCGACAGGAGTTGGCTCCACACCCACAGGCCGAGGGAGCCCACCAGAAACGTGCCCACGCAAAGGGCCAATGAACAGCCGGTCAGCCACCACACGAAGGGACGAGGTTGCCGAGCGGACATGGTCTCACCGATGTCGGAGCCGTGGGTCGAGGGCGTCGCGCAGCCCGTCGCCCAGGAGGTTGAACCCCAGCACTGTTACCATAATAGCCAGGCCGGGGAAAAAGACCAAATGGGGTGCGCTGAAGACTTGATTTCGCTCGGCGCTGAGCATGGCGCCCCACTCCGGCGTGGGCGGTTGGGCGCCCAGCCCGAGGAAGGAGAGGGCCGCGGCGTCGAGGATGGCGGTGCCGATGCCCAAGGTGCCCTGCACGATGAGGGGGGAGATGGCGTTGGGCAAAATGTGGACGAGGAGCACCCGCAGCGGGCGGGCGCCGATGGCGTGGGCGGCGGTCACGTACTCCTCGGCCTTGGCAGCCAACACGCTGGCCCGCATGACGCGCGCGTAGGCCGGGATGGTGACAATGGCGATGGCCAGCATGGCGTTGATCAGGCCGGGGCCCAGCACGCTCACGATGGCGATGGCCAGGAGGAGGGAGGGAAAGGCCAGTTGCACGTCGAGCACTCGCATGATCAGCTCGTCCACGAGGCCGCCGGCGAAGCCGGCCACGGCGCCCAAGAGCGTGCCCACGAAGAGGGCCACGCTGACCGTCAGGAAGCCCACGCGCAGGGAGACGCGGGCGCCGTAGACCACGCGGCTGAAGAGGTCCCGGAAGTTGCCGTCAACGCCCATGATGTGTTGGGGGCGGTCACGGGGGCATCCCAACAGGTAGATGCAGGGTGGCTCCCGTTTGCGCACATCCTCCACGCCGATGAGCACTTGGGTGGGGTCGTAAGGGGCGATGACGGGGGCGAAGATGGCCGTCAGCGTGAGGGTGCCGATGATGAAAAGCCCCACCAGGGCAGAGCGCTGGCGCATGAACTGGCGCACCGTGCGCCGCAGCGGGCTCTCGGGCGCGCGGGGCAGGGCGGCGGTCGGCATGGCGGTCGGTGTCGCTGTCTGAGTCATGCTACTCGTACCGGATGCGCGGGTCCAAGAATGTGTAGGACACGTCCACCAGCAGGTTGACGAGCACGTAGCCAACGGCCACGGCGAGCGTGAAGCCCTGGATGATGGGGTAGTCGCGGGCGGTGATGGCGTCGAAGAGAATGCGCCCCACGCCGGCCAGGCCGAAGATCGTCTCGGTCAGCACGGCGCCGCCGAAGACTGTGCCGAGCTGGAGCCCCACGATGGTCACCACGGGCAGCAGGGCGTTCCGAAAGGCGTGGCCGAGGATGACGCGCCACTCGGGAAGCCCCTTGGCGCGGGCCACGCGCACGTAATCGCGCCCCAACACCTCCAACATGCTGGAGCGGGTCATGCGGGCAATGATGGACATGGGGATGGTCGCCAGGGCGACCGAGGGCAGGATCAGGTGCTTGATGGCGTCCTTGAGCACCTCACCGTCGAGGGTGATGATGGCGTTAAAAATGTACAGGTTGGCGAAGAATTCCAGAAGGCGATACGTTGCCGTGCCCTCGGTCACGTTCCAGCCGTAGGCCTCGTAGAAGGGCGTCGGCGTCACGCCGGCCGAGAGCCGGCCCGATGGGGGGAGCCAGAAGGGGGTCTCCTTGAGGAGCAGGGCGAAGACGTAGGCCAGCATGAGCCCCAGCCAGAAGACGGGCATGGAGACGCCCACGTTGGCCCCCACCATGGTGAGCACGTCCACGAGGGAGTTCTGGCGGATGGCCGAGAGGATGCCCGCCGGCACGCCCACCAGGACGGCGATGAACATGGACGCAAGGCCCAGCTCGATGGTCATGGGCAGGCGCTCGACCATGATCTGGGTGACGGGGCGCTTGAAGCGCAGCGATTCGCCCAGGTCGCCGCGCAACACGTCGCGGGCGTATATGGCGAACTGCACGGGAATGGGCTTGTCCAGCCCCTTCTCCCGGTTGAAGCGGGCGCACACCTCCGGCGTCGCCTTCTCGCCCAGCATGGCCGTGCAGGGGTCGCCGGGGATGAGGCGGGCGAGCGCGAAGGTCACGGCCAGCACGCCGAAGAGCACCGGGACGGCGGCCAGCACACGGCGCACGATGTAGCGGATCATGCTTCTCACCTTGAGAAAGGCGGGGCGGGGATATGTCCCCCTGCCCCGCCGCGGCGCAGTTGTTGTCCTCTTTTACTCCTCCGCGTTGAGCAAGCCGCCCCACAGGGCCGAGAAGTAGGTGAAGGCGCCGGTGTTGCCCTTGTGGAGCGGGTGCTTGGCGTCCCACTGCATGGCCCAGGAGACCACCACGTCGTTGGCGTCCAGCTCGGAGCCGTCGTGGAACTTGACCCCCTCGCGGAGGTAGCAGGTCCAAACGGTCAAGTCCTCGTTGGGCTCACAGGCGGTGGCCAAGGATGGCCGCACGCCCGTGCCGCCGACCTCGTAGGCCAGCAGCGACTCGGTCACCTGCTCGCAGGCGCGCAGGGATTCGCCGTCCGTCTCGTCGCCGCAGTAGAGGCTGATGGGCTCGGCGTTCTGCATCCAGACGAAGGTGTCGCGGCCGCCGGGGTCCATGACGGCGAAGTACTCGTTGCCCAGCGGGCTGGCGTGGGCGCCCTCCACGTCGGCCTTGTAGGCCACGGCCGAGGCGCCGTGAGCCACCGGGATCATGGGCACGTGCTGCTTGATGGCGTTGTTGGCGGCCTCGTAGTAGGGCCGAGCCTCGTCGGGGTCGGCGATCCGGGCGCCCTTCTGCAAGTTCTCCACGATGTCGGGGAACTTCTCGCCGAACTGCTTGGAGGCGCCGGCGCCGAAGTGGAAGTCGAGGAAGTTGGTCACGTGGGGGTAATCGGCCCCCCAGCCGAGCAGGTGCAGGCCGTCCAGCTCACCGGCGTCGGCCGCGGCGATGAAGGCGCCCGACTCCATGACCACGATCTCGGCGTCGATGTTGAGGTTCTCCTTCAACTGGGCCTGGATGTCCTGGGCCACCAGGCCGGGCTCGGGCAGGTAGCTGCGGAAAACGTCGCGGTAGTAGATCTTGGTCTGGAAGCCGTCGGGGTAGCCGGCCTCGGCCAGCAACTGGCGGGCCCGCTCGGGGTCGAACTCATACCACGCCTCGCCCGCGCAGCCGTTGGGAATGGCGCAGGGCGTGAAGTGGGAAGCCACCTCGGAGCCCTCCGGGTAGAAGTTGCGCACGATGCGCTCGCGGTCGATGCCCATGGCAATGGCCTGGCGCACGCGCTCGTCGTCGAAGGGCTCGTAGGTGTTGTTCATGCCGATGTAGAAGACGTTGAGGGCCGGCCGAATGATGAGCTGGAGGTTAGGATCGTTCGCGATGGTGGCGAAATCGTCCGGGCTGGGGTTGTCGATGCCGTCTACAGTGCCCGATTGGAGCTCGAGCAGCCGCGCTGCGCCCTCCGTGCTCCACCGGAAGACGAGCGTCTCGGTCTTGGCCTTCTCGCCCCAGTAGTCGTCGAAGCGCTTGAAGACGATGCTGTCGCCCCGGTTCCACGTCTCGACCATGTAGGGGCCCGTGCCGATGGGGCGCTCGAGCAGTTCGCCCGTGCCGCCCGTCTGTTCGAGCCACTCGCGGGGCTGGATGGCGAAGGCCGCAAACGCCGCCTTGGACGGGAAGGCCGGGTCGGGGGCACAGAGGGTGAAGCGCACGGTGAGCATGTCCACGGCGCGGATCTCTTTCAGGAGGCCGCCGTAGTCACAGCTCGGCGCGCTGTAAGCCAGCAGCTCCTCGCCGCCAGCAGCGGGGGGCTGGGCCGTCTCCTCGGGCCAGACGCGGACCCAGTCGCCGTTCTGGACCTGGTTGACGACGACGGTGGCGGAGCCGCAGTCGCCCTTGTCGTCACAGGAGATGGTGCCGCTGAGGCCCTGGTAGTTCTTGGTGTTGCGGACGGCGTCGGCGAGGGCCTTGCGAGGGATGAGGAGGGAGCCGTCATCCTGGGGGACGGCGACCTGGTCGATGGCCTTGAGGATGAGCATGGTGGCGTCGTAGGCGTGTGCGTGGAAGGGTCCCATGTCGGCGGGCTTGACGCCGTACTTGTCCTCGTAGCGCTGGCGGAAGCGTTCGAGGTCAGGGGAGCCGGCGGGGAGGTCGGCGAAGGTGGCGTAGGAGCCCTCGGCGGCGCCGCCGGCGGCCTCGATGTACTGTGCGCTCTTGATGCCGTCGGCGCCGAAGAAGATGACGTTCTCCATGCCGACCTCGTTTTTCTGGCTGACGAGGAGGGCGCCTTCGGCCTGGAAGCCGCCGAAGTAGATGAGCTCGGGCTGCTGTGCGGCGATGCGCGTGAGGACGGCGCGGAAGTCCTTGTCGCCGACGGTGATGCCCTCGTAGGCGACGACCTGGCCGCCGAGCTGGGAGAAGGCGTCTTGGAAGACATCGACGAGGCCCTGGCCGTAGGCGGAGCCGTCGTGGATGATGGCGGCGTTGCGGACGCCGAGCTGGTTGAAGATGAAGTCGGCGGCGGCGGAGCCTTGGACGGCATCGTTCCAGGCGACGCGGTTGACGACCTGGAGGCCGCGGGCGGTGAGGTCCACGGCGGTGGAGGAGGGGCTGACCATGACGATGCGGTTTTCCTCGTAGATGTCGCTGGCGGGGATGGAGGACGAGGAGCACATGTGGCCGACGACGCCGACGATCTTGGGGTCGCTGGCGAACTTCTGGGCGACGGCGGTGCCGCCCTCGCCGCTGCACTGGGCGTCCTCGACGACGAGCTGGACGGGGTGGCCCTTGATTTCGGGCATGTCCTCGACGGCGAGCTCGGCGCCGTACTGCATGTCAATGCCGAGGTTGGCGACCTCGCCGCTGAGGCCGGCGGCGAAGCCGATCTTGATGGGCTCGCCGGGCTGGAGTTGGACGACGCCCCAGGGGTCGTCGACGGCGGGCTGTTGGGGCTGGGTGGGCTGTTCGGCCTCTGGGGGCTGTTGGGGCTGGGTGGGCTGTGGCGGAGGCGTGGCGGTGGGGGCAGCGCCGCCGCCTGGGCAGGCCACCAGCAGCAGGGCAAGGACCAACAGCAGAAGCGGGAAGGTGTACTTGCGCATACGTTCTCCTCCTCGGGTTAAAGCTCATTAACGTTCAGGGGGGCATGAAGGGGCCAACAGCATGGACATTCGCCTCGTTGCGAACTCTTCACCTCCTTTCTCCTCAGACGTTGTGGGGCCGGCGGACGCCTTGGGGAAAGAACGCCAGGGGCAGGCCGGCCGCCAAGGTGTGGGTGGGTTGGGCTTGCAAGGGCTGTTCTCGGGTTCAGCAGACCTCGGGGATTGTAACGCAAAAGCGGGAAACGTGCAACAGGAGAAAAGGGGGCGCATGTGGGGCCGCGGGGGGCGGCACTCTGCCGCCCCCCGCAGTCCGGCCGTGTGTGGGAGGGAGGAGGCTTCCGGCTCCGTCAGATGAAGATGATCTGGGCACCCTCGGCCATTTCCAGGAACTCCAGGGCGCCCACGATCTCGTCCACTTGGGGCACCAAGTCCTCCTTGGTGAGCCCCATCATGTCGGCGGCCATGCGGCAGGCGTAGATCTCCGCGCCGGCGTCGTGGATCATCTCCAGGAACTCGCGCACCGGCGGCAGGTCAAGCTTCTCCATTTGCTTCTTCATCATGGCCGTGGCCAAATCCGTGGCCCCCGGCAGGACGCCGGCCAGTTGGGGCATGTGCATGGCCGGGTTGCCCACGGGCGCCACCTTGAGGTGGTCCACGGTCTTCTCGTTGATCACATCCAGGCCCCAGAAGGTGAAGAAGAGCTTGACCTCGATGCCCAACATGCGCGCGGCGTTGGCCAACACCAGGCCCGGGTAGGCCATGTCCAGCGTCCCCTTGGAGACGATGATGGCGAGTTTGCGTTCCTCAGTCATGGGATGACCTCCTTTCGGCTCCCCTAGTTGTCGCACGTCGCGGTCAGATGCATCCCCTGGGCTTGCCTAAGCCGGCAATGCGGGCCACTTTCTTGGCCGGCCCCTTGGGGAAGAGCTGGTAGAGCTCCTTCGTGGGCACGCCGCCCCGCTTGGTGATGGCCCGCAGGGTGGGCGGCTCGCCGTGCTCCTCGTAGTAGGCACGCACGAAGTTGATCACCTCCCAGTGGCGGTCTGTGAGCTCGATGCCCTCCTCCTGGGCGATGAGTTGGGCGACTTCGGGCGTCCACTCGTTGGGGTCCACGAGGAACCCCTCGGGGTCCAACTTCACGTGCAGCTCGGACAGGGTTTTGGCTGTGGTCACAGCGGTCATGGGGTCACCTCCCTTTTCCACCGTCCTGTTCTGTCTGTTCCGCTTCCGGGGCCATGCCCCGCAGGGTGGCCAGGACAACGGCCAACCCCCGGCGGACCTGCGGGTCGCGCATCAGGCGCACCAGGCTGCGCAGGTCCGTGGGCATGGCCTCGGCCTCCTGCTCGGCAACTTGCAGGCTGTGGGTGAGGTTGTTCAGCAGGTGCATCATCTGCGGCTGGGTCAATTGCTTGACGGTGTTGAGGATGAGCACCACGTGGTCGCCGAGCTGGCGCACGTCCTCGGGCGTGAAGCCGGTGATGATGCGGTCGGCCACGTAGCCCAGCTCGACGAGGAAGGGCACGTAGCCACGCCGGTCGGCCTCCTCGGCCAGGTGCTCCACCCGGTGGTACATGTCGCGCCACACGGGGGCCAGGGCGTCGGCCAAGTCCGCCAGGCTCTCCAGCGCTTCCAGCAGGCGGTTGAGGTTGTGAACGTTCCAGGCCAGCCGGCGGAGGAGGGTGATCACTTCCTCCTGGTTGAGCACGTCTTGCATGTCGGCCAGCTCCTCGGCCACGGCGGCGTAGAGCTCGCGGGCTACGGGCCGGAGCCCGTTGGCCAGGTCCTGGGCGCTGGCTTGGCGGCCGTGTTCCTGTTCGGCGAGGGCATCTAAGCGCGAGGTGACCGCTTCCAGGCGGGTCACCACGGACTCCAGGCGCTCCTCGATCCGCGCCAGCCGTTCCTCGACCGTTACCGTTTCGGGTGTCATCGTGCCACCTCCACGTCCTTGCCCGCCAGGCTGAGTTGGGCCGGAATGGGCAGTTCGTGTCCTCGCAGGAGGACGTTCCAGTACATCCAGTGGAAGAGGAGCTTGCCCCAGTGGTTCACGGGCGACTCGCGCAACAGGGGCATGGGCCCAATGCCCGGCAGCGGGAAGGTGCCCGGCAGCGGCTCGACGTCGTAGTTGAAGTCGATGAGCACCCCCTTGCCGTACCCGGTCTCCACGAAGCAGTTGGCGTGGCCGTCGAAGAGGGGCAGCAGTTCCAGGCCGTCCACGTAGCGGCGGAAGTTCTCCACGAAGGTGTCCACCTGGAAGTGGGCCACGGAGCCGGCCTTGGAGGTGGGCAAGTCCGTGGCGTCGCCCAACACGAAGATGTCGTCGTGTCCCTTGGCCAGCAGCGTGTGACGGTCGGTGGGCACGAAGTTGAGCTCGTCCCCCATCTCCGAGCGGGCAATGGCCTCGGCGCCCATGTGAAGGGGCACGGAGACGAGCAGGTCGTACTCCACCTCCTGTTCGTCGTAGGAGCGCAGCAGGCGGCGGTCGGGGTCCACTTCCATGACGTTGAACTCGGGCACCACGTGGATGCGGCGTTCCTCCAGGAGGTTGCCCAGCATCTCCGCGGCCTTGGGGCGCGTGAAGGCGCCCGGCAGAGGGGTGGCGTAGACGATCTCCACCCGGTCGCGCAGGCCGCGGCCGGTGAAGTACCAGTCGGCCAGGAAGACGAACTCCAGCGGTGCCACGGGGCACTTGATGGGCATCTCCACCACGTTCACCACCAGCCGCCCGCCTCGAAAGGCGCGCAGTGCCTTGGCCAGGGCCACGGCGCCCTCGAAGTCGTAGAAGGTGTGGATGGAGCGGTGCCACTCGTGGGCCATGAGCCCCGGCGTCTCCTCGGGGTGGATGTGGGCGCCGGTGGCGATGATCAGCACGTCGTAGGGCACCCGCCGGCCGTCCACCAGCTCGACGTGCTTGCGGTCGGGGCGGATGCGCTCCACTTCGGCGAAGAGCACTTCGGCCCCCGCCGGCAGGTAGTAGCGCTTGGGGCGCACGATCTCGTCGGGCCGGTAGACGCCAAAGGGGAGCAGCAGGAAGCCGGGCTGGTAGTAGTGCTCCCGGGTGGCGTCGATGACGGTCAGGTGCCACTCGTCCCACTCGGGCAGCTTGACGAGCCGGTTGGCGAGCATAGTGCCGGCCGTGCCGGCGCCCAGGATGACGAGGCGTTTCATGGGATTCCCTCCCGCCGAGTGTTCGGCGTGTATACTCCATACTCTGTACCAGTATTTTCACCTGTAGTATACCCGCCATTTGGCCTATACGAGCAGTGGGAGAGATCACCTCCTGGGCGGACAGATGTCACGGTTGGGGCGCGGGGGCCGTTTGACCGCCCTTGGGGCGGGATGTATACTCCCCTGGTCAGCATCCCGAGGCTCACGAGGGAGGAGCGATGCCATGACATCCCCACAGGCCCGACTGCCCGGCCTGCCGGCCACAGAGGAGGAAGCCCGCCAACGGGCCGAGCAGCTCCGCCGGGCCATCGAATACCACAATTACCGCTACTACGTGTTGGACGATCCCGAGATCAGCGACGCGGCCTACGACGCGCTGATGAACGAGCTGCGCGCCCTGGAGGAGGCCTTCCCCGAGCTGCGCACGCCCGATTCGCCCACGCAGCGGGTGGGGGCCCCGCCCCTGGAGCGCTTTGAGAAGGTACACCACGAGGTGCCCATGCTCAGCTTGGGCAACGCCTTCCACGCCGACGACGTGCGCCGCTGGTACCGGCGCGTGTGCCGACTGGCCGGCCGCGAGCAGCTCGACTTGGTGGTGGAGCCGAAGATCGACGGCCTGGCCGTGACGCTGCTCTACGAGCGCGGTCGCCTGGTACGGGGGGCCACGCGGGGGGATGGCCTCACGGGCGAGGACGTGACGCCCAACGTGCGCACGGTGCGGCACATTCCCCTGGTGATCCCCGTGCCGGCCCCCGAGCGCCGCCGTGCCGACGGGATGCCCCCCTTCCCGCCGGTGGACGGCCCGCCTCCCCGCCTGGAGGTGCGGGGCGAGGTCTACATGCGGAAGTCCGACTTCGAGGCCCTCAACCGCCGGCAGGCCGAACGGGGGGAGAAGACTTTCGCCAACCCGCGCAACGCGGCGGCCGGCTCCCTGCGCCAGCTCGACAGCCGCATCACGGCGCGCCGGCCGCTCAGCTTCTTCGCCTACGGCGTGGGCATCGTCGAGGGGGTGGAGCTTACCACGCACTGGGAGTTGTTGGGCTACTTGGGCGCCCTGGGATTTCCCATCAACCCGGACTCGCGCCTCTTCGCCTCCCTTGACGAGGCGCTGGCCTACGCCGACGCCTGGCTGGAGCGCCGCCACGAGCTGGACTACGAGGCCGACGGCCTGGTCTTCAAGGTCAACGAGATCGCCCTGTACGACCGCTTGGGTATCACCGGACGGGAACCTCGTTGGGCCATTGCCTACAAGGCGCCGCCCACCGAGGCAGTGACGGTCCTGGAGGACATCGTGGTCAACGTGGGGCGCACCGGCCAAGTGGTGCCGACGGCCGTGCTCCGGCCGGTCGAGGTGGGCGGCGTTGTTGTCAGCCACGCCACGCTGCACAACGCCGATTACATTCAGGAGCGGGACCTGCGCATCGGCGACCACGTGATCGTGAAGCGGGCTGGCGACGTCATCCCCCAGGTGGTGCGCCCCCTGCCGGAGCTGCGCACGGGCGCCGAACGGCCGTGGCAGATGCCCAACCGCTGCCCCTCCTGTGGCGAGCCCCTGGTGCGGCCCGAGGGCGAAGTGGCTTACTACTGCACCAACGTGGCGTGCCCGGCCCAGCTCGTCCGCCGGGTGGAGTATTTCGCCTCGCGGAACGCGATGGACATCGAGGGCTTCGGGAGCAAGCAGGCGGCCCGCTTCGTGGAATTGGGGCTCCTCAAGGACCCCGCGGACCTCTACTTCCTCACGAAGGAGCAGATTCTGGCCGTGGAGGGGTTCGCCGAGAAGAGCGCGGAGAACTTGTTGCGCGCCATCGAGGCGAGCAAGGGGCGCGGGCTCGCCCGGCTGTTGACCGCGCTGGGCATCCGGTACGTGGGGAGCACGGTGGCCGAGCTCCTGGCCCGCCACTACGCCTCGCTGGACGAGATCATGGCCGCCTCCCAGGAGGAGCTGGAGGCCATCGAGGGAATTGGCCCCCGCACGGCGGCCAGCCTGGTGGAGTGGTTCAGCCGGCCCCAGAACCGGGAGATGGTGGAGAAGCTGCGGCGGGCCGGCGTGCGCTTCGAGCGCCTCGGGCCGGCCGGCGAGGAGGCGCGTGAGCCGTTGGCCGGGCTCACCTTCGTGCTCACGGGCACGCTGCCCACTATGACCCGCGAGGAGGCCAAGGCCTTCATCCAGGCGCACGGGGGGCGGGTGACGAGCAGCGTGAGCCGCAAGACGGACTACGTGGTGGCCGGCGAGAAGGCGGGCTCCAAGTTGCGCCGGGCCCAGGAGCTGGGCGTTCCGGTCATCTCAGAGGAGGAGCTGCGCCGCATGGTGACACGGGGGCGCTAGCTTCGCCCCGAGGCCCGCTGGCGGAGCGCGGCGACGAAGTCAGCGTGGGCGGGGGAGGCGGGCGCGCGCTGAAGTGTGTGGAGGCAATCGGCAAGTCGCCCGTCTTGATCTCGGGATGCTGTGCGTAGCGCCGCTCGAATTCGGCGCGGGAGAGGTGGTCGCCCGATTCCAATGTGCGAATATCAATGACAGCCCGGTGCTCCCCATATTCTGCATGAAAGTGAGGCGGTGGGTGATCTCCGAAGTACATCCCGCCGAAAACAAAAATAGCGACCCACATTACCCCCGCACGATGATTCCCTCGTTGGGGCGCAGGCGCAATGTGCCGCCTTGGACGGCTGCCGGCTCGTCCATGTAGGTCGAGAGCACCGGCCGCGCCCCGTGCCACGCTGGCGGCAGCTTCCAGGCAACGGGGTGGGCCGTGAAGTTGAGGGCCACCAAGTAGGCGTCTCCGTCGGCCTCCCGGTGGTAGGCGAAGAGCTCCTTCGGCGCCTCGTAGGGGCAGTAGCTCCCCAAGGTGAGGGCCGGCGAGGTACGCCGCAGGCGGATGAGGGCGCGCGTGAGGGACAACATGGAGGTGGGCTCCTGACGTTGCGCTTCCACATTGCACCGGGAGGCGTCTTCGGCCACGGGGAGCCACGGCTCCACGTCGGGCGGGCAGAAGCCGGCGTTGGGGCCGCTGTCCCACTGCATGGGCGTCCGCTCGGGGTCGCGGCCCAGGCCACGGCCGGGCATGTTCTTCTCCACGGGATCGTGGACCCGGTCGGGCGGGATGGGCACGTTGACCATGCCGATCTCGTCGCCGTAGTAGATGGTGGGCGTGCCCCGCAGGGTGAGCAGGAGCATCATGGCCACGCGGGCCTGGTCGGGCCCCACGCGGGTGGCAACACGGTGGCGGTCGTGGTTGCCCAACACCCAGTTGGGCCACGCCCAAGGGGGCACGCGGGCCTCGAATTGGTCCACGGCACAGCGCACGGCCTCCGGGGTCCAAGGGGATTCGATCAGGGCGAAGTTGTAGGGGATGTGGAACTCGGGGGCCTCGGGCGTGCCGTAGTAGGTGACCAGCTCCGGGATGGGCAGGTACATCTCGCCGATGAGCACGCGGTCCGGGTACTCGTCGGCCACGGCCCGCAGCCAGCGGGCAGCCCTGTGGTTCTCCACAAAGCTCTTGTTGTAGACCTCCACGAAGCGGGCCAAGGGGTCCATCCCCTCGCGCCAGGCGGGGTTGGGAGGGTTGTCGCGGAGCCAAGGGTCCTTGAGCAGGTGGTCGGCCACGTCCACGCGGAAGCCATCCACGCCCTTCTCGAACCAGAAGCGCATCACGTCGAAGATGGCCTCGCGCACGTCGGGGTTGTGCCAGTTCAAGTCGGGCTGTTGGGGGAGAAAGGAGTGGAGGTAGTACTGGCCGGTGGTGTCGTCGTAGGTCCAGGCGACACCGCCGAACTTGCTGAGCCAGTTGTTGGGCGGGCCGCCGTCCGGGGCCGGGTCGCGCCAGATGTACCAGTCGCGCTTGGGGTTGTCCCGGGAGGCGCGCGCTTCCCGGAACCAGGGGTGTTGGTCGGAGGTGTGGTTGGGCACCAAGTCGAGGATGACGCGCAGGCCGCGGGCGTGGGCGGCCTCGATCAGGGCCTCGAAGTCGCTCATGGTGCCGAAGAGGGGGTGGATGTCGGTGTAGTCGCTCACGTCGTAGCCGAAGTCGGCCATTGGCGAGGGGTAGATGGGGCTGATCCAGATGGCGTCCACGCCCAGCCACGTCAGATAGTCGAGCCGGCGCGTGATGCCGGGCAGGTCGCCCACGCCGTCGCCGTCGGTGTCCTGGAAGCTGCGCGGGTAGATGTGGTAGATGATGCCCTGCTGCCACCAGTGTGCCATGAGCAAAGCCTCCGCGGTGTTGGTGTGGGAGAGACCCGGAGGTGCCGCCAAGCCCCGAGGCCCTCGCGCATTATCCTTGAACCTCCTCGGCCGTCAAATCTTCGCCGCCGGTGCCGGCAGCACACCTGCCGGCGTCGAAGCGCCACACTTGGGCGTTCCCCTGCTGGAAGAGGAGCTCGAAATCCGGGTTGCCGGCCAACCAGGCCTCGGGCACGAGGGGGGTGGCCCCGAAGCCCACACGGCCGCGCCGCTCGCCCAGGTAGACGTGGCTCACGCCGGCCCGGCAGAGCGCCTCCCGCAGGCGGTTCGGGTCACCGCCGCTGGCGCGCACCTCGATCTCGATCTGGCGGAAGGAGTCCCGGTCAATGCCCGGGGCCAGCCGTTCCGCCGCGTAGAGAAGAGGAGGGATCGTGGTGGCCCGGCGGGTGTAGAGGGGCAGCCACCAGCCAGCGTCCGAGCCTACTACCACGGAATCGTTGTAGGCGAGGAAGCCGTTGATGAGAAAGCGGGCGTCGGGCGGCGTGTTGGCCCGAATCCACTCGAAGGCGGCCAGGTCGGACGGGGTGATCATTTGGAAGAAGGGGTCCACGATGCGGGCTTGCCGCGCGCTGCCCCACGCGAGGAGGGCGCAGAAGAGAAGGGCGCCGGCTCCGCGGGCTGCACGCCCTTGGAGGCGGGCCCACGCGACCCCGGAGAACCACCCCAGGGCGACGGCCACGGGCATGTAGAGGGCGATCACCAGGGCGAAGTTGGTGATGAGGCCGGCGCCGGGCAGGCCCACGACGAAGGGATTGGTGAGCACAAAGGTGAAAGCCGACCACAGCGTGAGGGGCACGGCCAGCTCCCGCCGCGCTTTGAGGGCCAGCAGCAGGGCCAGTGCGCCCAGGACGAGCAGGGGGAGGGGGAAGAAATTGTCCACCTGGCCCCAAACCTGGATCTCGGCCCGGGCGGAAGAAGGCGTTCTGGTGACCGATCGGGCGACCATCGAGGCGAGCCGGCCCGTGCGCACGTGCCACATCCAAGGAGCTACCAGGAGCACGGCGGCGAGGGCCGCGCCGGCGAAGCGGGCGGCCTCTTTGAGCCAATCGGCCAGCTCCCGGCGCCACGTCCACAGGCCCCACAGGCCCCAGGCAGCCGCCCCAGCCACGGCGAAGAGAATCACGCGGTAGTGGGTGATGGCCAGGCCGGCCAGCGCGAGGACCAGGGGCGGGGCCAACGCGCGGCGCGGGCGCCGTGGGCGCGCCCACCAGGCGTCGAGGAGCCAGAGCACGACGGGCAGGATCGTCTGGCCGGCCAACTGGGTGTAGCGCCCCCAGTTGACATAAAAGCCCGGCATGGGGGAGAGGAGTCCGGCCACAGCCACGCCGACGACGCCGGCCACGCGGGAGCCGGAGAGGCGCACGATGAGGGGGTAGAGGGCAATCACGGCCAAGGCGTTCAGCACTTGGGCGCCGACGAGCACGGCCAGGGGGGCCGGCAGGCCGACGACCCAGGCCCAGACGGCCATGAGGGTGTGGAAGCCGAAGTGGTAGGTGAGGCTGCGGATGGGGGCGTAGCCGTCCCAGTCCTGAAAGAGCCCCCGGTTTTCCAGGATGAGCTGGACGACGAAGGTGTGCTGAACCGAGTCGCCCCAAGCGGGCGCGCTCATGAACCGGATGGCCCAGAGGCGGGTGAAGAAGATGAGGGCCACGGTGCTCCAGAGGGCCAGGGGAAGGGCGTGAGCCCGGCAAGGCCGCCAAGATCGCGCTGTCTCCCACAGGCGTCTGGGGTGTAGGCGGTAACGGCTGGTCCAGAGGAGAACAACGGCACTGACACCGCCGACGCCGTAGGCCACCACGGGGCCCAGCGGCAGGCGGAGGATGTAGAGCCACAGGAAGAGCAGGGGGTAGAGGGCCACACTGAGGCCGATGGCCAGCCCGAGGCGCTCTTCGAGCGAGAGCCCGCCGGGCAGCCACCACCTGAGGAGCACGAGCCCCGGGGCCACGTAGAGCCCCAGGGCCAAGGCGGCGTACTTCAGGGCCGGCAGGCCAAAGGCGATGAGGTCCGTCAAGCTGAGTGTGTCGGCCACGGTGAAGTAGGGGGCGGGCACAGGTTACAGGTGCTCGAACAGGTGAAGGTTCTCCCGGACCCACTCGAAGAGGAGGCGCACGCCGTCTTGGACGGAGGTGCGCGGCCTCCACCCCAGCTCACGCTCGGCCTTGCGGATGTCGCTCACGTAGACCCGCTGGTCGCCGGGGCGTTGGTCGGCGTAGGTGACTTGGATGGGCCGGCCCAGCAATTCTTCCAGCATGGGGCCGAACTCGGCCCACACGCTCAGGGTGTTCTGGGGGCCGCCGCCGATGTTGTAGATCTGGCCGGCGGCCACGTCGATCTGTTCCACGGCAGCATCGTACACGTCGAGGAGGTCGTCGATGAAGAGCACGTCGCGCACCTGTTTGCCGTCCCCGTAGATGGTGATGGGCCGTTCCTTGAGGGCGGCGATGGTGAACCACGCCAGCCACCCCTGGTCCTCGAGGCCAAATTGGCGGGGCCCGTAAACGCAGGACTGGCGCATGACGACGGTCTTGAGCCCGTAGATGCGGGCGTAATCCCGCGTGTACTGGTCGCCCGTGCCCTTTGAGCACCCGTAGGGGGAGTGAAAGTCCAAGGGGAAGGTCTCGGGGATGCCGTGCTCCAAGTCGGCGTAGCGGTACCGGGTGGGCTCTTCGACGACGGCGATCTGCTCCATGCTGCCGTAGACCTTGTTGGTGCTGGCGTAGATGACCACAGGGTCGTCGCCCACCTGGCGGGCCGCCTCCAGCACGTTGAAGGTGCCGAGAGCGTTCTCCTCGAAGTCCTTGCGGGGATTGCGCACGGAGGTGGTCACGGCCACCTGCCCGGCCAAGTGATAGAGGCGCTGCACGCCCTCCGCGGCGCGACAGAGGGTGTCGAAGTCGCGCACGTCGGCGGCCACGAGCTCGAACGTGCCGAAGCCGTGGGTGGCCACGAGCCAGTCCACGTTGCGCAGACACCCGGGGCGCGACATGTTGTCGTAGACGATGACCTCATGGCCTTGGGCAATGAGCCTGGAGGCTAAATTCGTGCCGATGAACCCCGCCCCACCGGTGACAAGTACACGGGCCATGAAGAGACCTCCTTTTGGGGAATTGCACAAAGCCTGCGAACCGTTCTCCGTTTGGCAGTGGAGCCAACCGCCACGTGTCGAAAAGTGTTCAGCGGCGTTCGGAGGACACCCAGGAGGCGCGATAGCGTTGTACGATTATACGGGGATTGTGGAGAGGCGTCAATTGGGCAAACATCTCGTTGGCTGTTAAGCGGCGTGGACATGGAACGGGTGGAGGAGGGTGCCGTAAGGCCATCAATCGTCCTAGCAGTGGGGCAGGATGTCGGATGACCAACGAAGCGAGAAAGCCGGTGACGAACTCGTGGAGCACGATGAGGGGAAGGTAGGGCCAGAGGTGAGGCCGGGGATAGTGGCGCCGTAGGGCCCAGATTCTGTTGCGGCCGAGTAACCAGAATTTTCTCGCTGCGTTCCGCCGGCCGGTCGCAGAGTGTTCGTGGATGACTTGGGCTTGGGGGACCCACAGACACCTCCACCCGGCCCAGCGCGCTCGCCAGGCAAGTTCTGCATCTTCGAGATATGCAAAGAAGGCTTCCTCGAAGAGCCCAACGTCTTCAAAGAGAGAGCGACGATAGAGGGCTGCTCCGGCACAGGGGCCAAATATGGGCCCGTGCCGGGTGCTCAGTTCGTGTGGTGGCAAGCCCCTGCCCGCGTTCCACGCGACGCCAAGGCGGTCAATTTCAAGGCCGGCTGCATCCACACGGGACGGTGACGTGGGCAACAGAAGGGTGGCGGCGAACATGCCCACTTCTGGAAAGCGTGTGCTGGCATGGACCAAGTGGGCCAGGAAATCAGGTGGGGCAACGGTGTCGTTGTTGAGCGTGACGATCAAGGGAGAACGAGTGGCTCGAATGCCACAGTTGGTGGCAGCGGCAAATCCCCTGTTTGTGGGGAGCCGAACAAGGCGCACTGTGGGATAAGAGGAACGTAGCCATTCGGCGGTGTCATCCTGTGAGCCATTATCGACGACAACGACCTCAAAATCATCGAACGTTTGGGAGGCAAGGGACTTCAGGCACTGGGCAAGCAAGTGGCGTCCATTCCAGGTTGGAATGATGACAGATACAAGGGGGGTGGGGGGACTCGCTTTGAGTGTCTCTTCAGGATTTCCACGCATACAATTGACAAAATCAACGGCGAACACGGGAGCAAAACTCTCCTGTTCCCGTGTTCGCCGTGGGCTTTGTGAGTTTTTCCGGGAACCTCTCTCAGGGAACCCTCACCGTGAGACGAGAGGAATGAAGACTTGTTGATCCAGCAGGGTGGGCTGTGCGCGAATTGCAGTGGTATCCACAGTGAGCGTGTATGACTTCGGCGTTGTGCCCTGCGTGAGGAAAGAATAATCGAGAAGTGGGGAGCCGTCCAATGTGGCTTGGGTGCCGCTCCAGGCAATGCCAATGTAGTGGAGCGTGTCGTCTGGTAACAGATAGTTGGGGACGATTTCAATGGCACCCACACTGGGCTGAGTCGAAGGGGCCGTGTTAGGACGGGCGGATTTCACGGACGATGTGCCGTTGTTGCGGGTAATCACGAGCGTGTTCAGCTCGCTCACTGTCTGGCAGCAGTTCCAAATGCTGTTGCGGTAAATTGTATCTCCGAAGGTGGTGTTGTAGATAATATTGTTGTTGTATTGCACGCTGTTTATTGGGCCATCGGTGCGGTCGTCGTCGTAAATGGGCAGACCAATATTCTGGCTTATGGTGCACCCATCCACAACGCCGCTGACAGGCAATCCGCGCCCTCCGTCTGGTGAGGTGAAGATGGCAGCGCCGTAAGAGGAAAACAGATCCTCTGTAACCCCTGGGCTGATTTCGTTTTCGATGATCAGGCATCTTGAGAGGTAGACTTCAGAACCCTGGACAAAGAGGGCGGCCCCATATTTGCCCGCTGTGTTATCTGCAAACGTCACGTCTGTGGCCGTTACTTTGGACTGGTTAATGGCAGCCAGCGCTCCTCCCGAGCTGTTGCTTCCCCCGAAGGCGTCGGCTCTCATGATGAGCACATTGCTCATAGTTAAGTCGGCCAGGTCCACCAATATGGCGCCGCCAACACCAGTGCCAGGACTTCCGGGCGTTTCCATGACATCTGTGTCGTAGAAGATCACGTTTTCGAGCTCCACGCGCGCCCGGTTCTCTTCCGCAGAGCCCATCTGAGCCACTCCGCCCTCACCGTATGTGCGCATGCGGTCACCGGCAGCGTAGATTCCAGCGCCCGCTTGGCTGGTAAACTCACCTCGAATGACTGAGCCCCTGAGCGTGATGCGGCCTGCTGGCCAGTTGTTCGTGCCGTCAGAGGGCATGTCGTTGGAGGTGATGGAGATGGCGCCGCCGAACCCGTTTGCCGGGCCCACGCCAGTGGCCGTGTTCCCCTGAAAATAACTGGCCACAACGGTAGCATTGGCACGGTAGAGGTTGATGCCTCCGCCGACCATCGCGCTGTTGCGGATGAAGGTGCTGCGGAAGATAAAGCCCTGAGCCTGGTCCTCGAGATGAATGGCACCGCCTTCCGTCGGAAGAGGAAAGCTGACCGATGAATCGCGTTCGGCCACATTGCCTTCAAAGGTGGAACCTGTAACCACAAGGGTTGTCCGGGGTATGTCAATGGGGGCGCTCCACGTTCCTATTGCGTAGATAGCGGCGCCCACATAACCAGCCCTGTTGTTGCGGAACGTCGAGTCTGAAACCCACAGCGAGGAGTTGCCCACGTGGATAGCCCCGCCGGCTGCTGTTACAGAGTGGTTTGGCAGGTCCACGCGGTTGCTGTCGAAGGCGGAACCCTGTACAGATGCTTGGGAAGAGGTCTCCACGGCGAGGCCCCCCCCGAAGTTCTTGGCCCAATTCCCTTGCCATGTACAATTTCTGAAGGTGGCTCGGGAGTTCTCAGCCACTAAGACACCACCCCCTCCGG
>Ga0256839_1000388_pt1 | contig 56837 bp, 44 predicted proteins | sample 354166metaG_FD_185968 | JGI IMG/M metagenome (GOLD analysis project Ga0256839, IMG submission 185968) | Hydrothermal vent microbial communities from Mid Atlantic Ridge, Atlantic Ocean - 354-166 | ecosystem: Environmental > Aquatic > Marine > Hydrothermal vents | place: Atlantic Ocean: Mid...
CAATGGGTTATTGCTATACACATTTTACCCGATCAGGAACCCCGATCCTCTCGTTTTGAACCCCTTTTTATCCGTATATCAATGCCTTGCGCTGACCGCTTGGGAAAATTGGGGAGACACTAGAGTGCGATACACAGCCGGGCGGAGGGGCGGAGAGCGTTCCGCTTTATGAATTGGGTCGGGGTGGCGCGCTATTCGCTGTCACGGGAAATGTACATTCCCACCAGACGCGGTACCAGGATGGTGAGGTACATTTGTCCGCAGATCGCTTCCAGATAGCTCAGGACGATTGCCTGACGGGTCAAGGGGGAGATGTCCCCGTAGCCCAGGGTGGTCAGGGTGATGAAGCTGAAATACAGCATGGAGGCGAAGGTGGAAGTGAATCCGGCTTCCCCGGCTATCCCCTGGAACGAGTGAGGATGAATCAGCTCGATCAGGCTGAAACTGAACGCAAAACTGATGCCGATGAGCAGATAGACGCTGATGGCTCCATAGAGCAGACCCGCGGCCACTTTCTTGCGGTAAGAGAAGATATCGTGGATGAGAACCAACGAAACGTGGAGAAAGAAAATCGCTCCGGCAAGATAGGAAAGCGCGACGAGCGACTCTGCAGGATGCAGATAGTCGTTGACGGTTCCGGCAATGAGCATCAGCGAGCCGGAGAAGAGGCTGACGGCCTGGTTGAGCCGGTTGTTGGAAAGCACCAGCGCACCGGTCAGCATGGTGGTGATCAGAAAGAGGGTAAGGGGTAATCTGGTGATTCCATTCGTGGTCATGAGCGGATAGATTCCGATCAGAGACACCAGGGCGATGAGCAGGAGCAGGTAGTAGGTCTTGTTTGCCTGGAAAAGCCCCAGCCGGTCCTCGAAACGGATTCTTCCCTTGCGCATCAGTCCAGGGGATTGTGCCCCCGGCTCCTTATACAGTTATGAAATATCTGCGTGCACGGGGTTATGGTCTCGAAATCCTGGCTGAAACCCCGTCCCCTGCCTGCCAAGGCCCGGGTCAGGTGGACAGGAATGTGGATTACCAGTCCGGCAGGCGCCAAAGCTGTTTCCTTTTTTCCTCGGGCAGTTCCATTTGCTCGGGCCTCATCAGCCCACCCCAATTGGTGCGCTCTGCCATTTCGTGCTTGATTTCCGCGGGGATGAAATCCGCTTCCGTGCGGGTCTCCCAGCCGCCCCCAACCGCCTTGTAGAGGGCGATCAGGTTGATGGCGACGTTGCCCTTCACCTCGGTCAGGCTGTTTTGGGTGTTCAGCTGGCTGCGCTGGGAATCGAGCACCCGTTGATAGTTGACCAGACCCTCGGTGTACTGGAACAGGGACAGATCCACCGAGCGTTTGGCGGCCAGATAACTTTGCTGCAATTTTTCCTGCTCCACCCTCGCTTTGAGGAAACCGGCGATGGCGTCTTCGGCCTCCCGGGCCGCATTGAGAACCGTGTCGCGGTATTCGGCGATCAACGCCTGGAAGCGGGCGTCCTCGACCCGCACCCGGTTGCGGATGCGGCCGAAGTTGAACACGTCCCAGCTGATGCTCGGTCCGACGAAGTACTGGAAGCTCTTGGCGCTGAAGACATTGGCCAGATTGCTGGCACCGCCGGTGGCGAAGGTCAGGGCGGCATCGCTGGCCCGCAGGTTGATCGAGCCCAGGAGCGAGAAACGGGGGTACAGATCGGCCTTGGCGATTCCGATCAAGGCGCTCTGGGTGGCCAGTTGCCGTTCTTTCAGCCGAATGTCGGGACGCCGCCGCAATAGATCGGCGGGAACACCGATGGCGACCTCGACCGGAGGCTGGGGAATTGGCTGATCCCCGGCGAGCCAGGCGTCGACGGTCCCGGGCGGCTTGCCGAGCAGGACGCTCAGGCTGTTCTTCGCCTGACGCAGCGAAGCTTGCAGCGGTGGAATGGTGGCTTCGGTGTCGCGCAGCAGACTTTCGGCCTGCAGATGGTCCAATTCGTTGATTGCGCCCCCTTCGTAGAGGGCATCGGCGATTCTCAAGGTTTTACGCTGGACTTCCAGATTTTCCCGGGCGACCCGCAGCCGCTCCTCCAGGGTACGGATCAGCACGTAGGTTCGGGCGACTTCGGCGGTCAGCGACACCAGCACGTCGTCGAAGCCCGCGACCGTGGCGTCCAGGTTGGCCTGGCCGGCTTCGACACCGCGCCGGAATCTTCCCCAGACATCCAGTTCCCAGGCGGCGTCGAAGCCGAAGCCGGTGCTGGTGAAGCCGCGATCTATGCCTGGGCTGGTGTTGGCGGCGTGGGCGCTGATGCGTTGGCGGCTCAAATCACCGTTGACCTGGAACAGCTGGGGAAACTGGAATCCGGTGGAGATACCGAGCTGGGCTCTGGCTTCCAGTATCCGGATGCCGGCGGCCCGGAGGGTGAGGTTCTGCTTGCGGGCCTCGTCGATCAACCGGTCGAGGGTAGGATCGCCGAAGACGTGCCACCACTCGCCCAGCTCGGCCTCGCTTCGTTTCAGGGTGGGATCCTGCTGTTCGATCCAGTCGGCTGCCGTTTGTGTCACCGGTTCCTTGTAATCGGGGCCCACCATCATGCAGCCGCTGAAGGTAAGGGCGGCCGTCGTCAGAAGTGTGGCCATCCCGATTTTCGCACCCCGCTTTTTGAGGCGATGCAGGTTGGGGAACGCATGGCGACAGCCGGTCCAATCCAGGCGCTCCCCATTTCCGTTCTTGATCTTCATGGGGTCACCTCCTTTGCTTCACCCTCCTTCACCCGGTAGAAAATCGCGTAGAGTACCGGAACCACGATCAGGATCAGCACCGACGCAAGCCCCAGCCCGAAGACGATGGTGACCGCCATGGAGACGAAGAAGGCGTCGGTGAACAGGGGGATCATCCCCAGCATGGTGGTGCTCGACGACATGCTGACGGGAATCAGGCGGCTGACGCCGGCGTTGATCACGGCCCGGAAGGGGGGTTCCCCTTTTCCGAGTTGGGCGTCCACTTCGTCGATGAGGATGATGGCGGACTTGATCAACATTCCCGACAGGCTCAATATTCCCAGCAGCGACATGAAGCCGAATGGCTGACGAAAAATCAGCAGGCCGAGGGTGACCCCGATGAGAGACAAAGGCACGGTCAGCCAGATGATCAGGGTCTTCTTGATGGAGTTGAACAACACCAGGACGATCAACACCATCAGGCCGGCGAAGACGGGAATGGAGGTGGACAGGGCCTCGTTGGCCTTGGCCGAATCTTCCACTTCTCCGCCCCAGGCCATGTAATAACCCGGTTTGCCCTTGAGGGGCCAGAGGGCGTTATAGGTGACCGGTAGCGTATCGGCCTGCCAGCGGTCTTCAGGCACCGGCTTGCCGAGCACCGCCTCCACGTCGACGCCCAGGGCCTTTTCGATCGGCGCCTTGACCCTGGCCATCAGTTCGCCGGGAAGGTGACCGGCGCGGGGATCGGCATGGATCCGGATCATGGTGCGCCGGTCGCGGCGCCAGATGTAAGGGTTCTCGAAGGTCAACGGGAAACCGGTGACCACCTGGCCCAGGGGAATCATTCCCTGGGCCGCCGGGCTCCAGATCGGAATGGCCGCCAGGCTGTCGAGATCGGCGCGATCCTTTTCCGGCGCCCGGGCGACGATGGGGATGAGTTCGTCACGTTCCCGATAGATACCCACAGGATACCCCTCGAAGTTGGCCCTGAGCGCCGCGGCGATATCGGGGCGTTCGATGCCGGCCCGCCGTGCCTGAGCCTCCGCCAGTTGCGGGCGCAGAACCTTGGCCGGTTCCATCCATTCGTTGCGTACCGCCTTGGCGATGGGTTCGGCATCCAGGATGGCTTGCACTTTGTCCGCCAGGCGGCGCAGTTCCACCGGATCCTTGCCGGAGATGCGCACCTGGAACTTGCCGCCGGTGGAGGTGCCGAACACGAACAGCCGGACATTGACGGTGGCGTCTGGAAACAGTTCCTCCAGATCCTGTTGCGCCTGGGGGGCGAGGCCGGCGATGCGGGTGTAATCGTCCACGTCCACCAGAATCTGGCCATAGTTGGGGTACTGATTCTCCGGGCTGTAGGTCAGCAGGAAACGCCCCTGGCCACCGCCGATCTGGGTGGTCACATGAGTCACCCCTTGCAGATCCTTGAGATAGGTCTCGGCCCGGATCAGACGGCGTTCGGTTTCCTGGATGTCGGTGCCTTCGGGGAACCAGAAATCGACATAGAACTGGGGCCGGGTGGAGTCGGGAAAGAAGCTCTTCTCGACCGCCCCGAAGCCGAGGAGGGACAGGCCGAACAGGCCGATCACCACCGCGACCATGATCCAGCGAAAACGGATGCACAGGCTCAGAAAACGCTTGTACACGCCGTAGAAACCCTGGTCGTACACGTCGCCCGGCTGGTCGTTCTGAGCGTCCTGCGGTTCGGGCTTGGGCAGGAACGTATGACACAACAGGGGGGTGCAGGTGACCGCCGTCAACCAGCTCAGACTCAGGGAGATGAGGATGACCGAGAACAGGGAGCGGCAGTATTCGCCGGTGGAGTCGTCGGAGGTGCCGATGGCGGCGAAGGCGGTCACAGCCACGGCGGTGCCGCCGAGCATGGGCAGAGCGTTCTGGGCCACCACGGCACAGGCGGCATCGTGGCTGGATTCCCCTTTTTTCATCCGCATGCGGATGCCGTCGGTGACGACGATGGCGTTGTCCACCAGCATCCCCAGGGCGATGATCAAGGCTCCCAGGGAGATGCGCTCCAGGGTGATGTGGTAATAGTTCATGACGATGAAGGTGGCCATGATGGTGATCAGCAGCACTGAGCCGATGATCAGGCCGCTGCGCAGCCCCATGAAGAGCAGGAGCACGCCGACGACGATGGCCACCGCCTCTATGAGGTTGGTCATGAAGCCAGTCAAGGCGGTGGTGACCGACTCGGCCTGGTTGGAGATGTCGTGGATCTCCATGCCCACCGGCCGCATCGGCTCAAGCTCCTTGAAGCGTTGTTCTAAAGACTCGGCCATGGTGATGACATTGCCACCGGACACCGTGGAGATACCCATGGCGATGGCGGGTTTGCCGTTGTAGCGCACCAGGGCGGTGGGGGGATCCTGGTAGCCGCGGTGGATGGTGGCCACGTCCCGGAGATACACCAGGCGGCCGGTCTTGCGGCTTTTGGGAGTGATCAGCAGCTCGCCGAAATCCCGTTCGGAGAGGAACTCGCCGGCGGGATTGATGGGGATGCGTTCCGAACCGAGGGACATCCTGCCGGCATCGGCGACCAGATTCTTGCTCGCCAGCGCGGTATAGATGTTCTGCGGCGAGATGCCCAATTTGGTCATTTTGTCGCGCTGCATCTCCACATAGATGGCTTCCTTGCGCTGGCCGTACAGGATGATGCGTTTGACGTCCCTGGCCTTGAGCAATTCCCGTTGCAGCAGTTTGGCATATTCATACAGCTCTTTCGGGGCGTAGCCGTCGCCGGTGATGGCGTAGTACATTCCGTAGACATCACCGAAGTCGTCGTTGACGATGGACTTGCCGGCACCGGGCGGCAACTGGCCCTGGGCGTCGCCCACCTTGCGGCGCAATTCGTCCCAGACCTGGGGCAGGGTGGTTTTGTCGTATTGCTCCTTCATGCTGACCTTGACCCATGACAGGCCGCGGGAGGATTTGGATTCCACCCACTGAAGCTGGCCCATCTGCTGTACCGCCTTCTCGATGACGTTGGTGACCTCCTCTTCCACTTCGGTCGCGGAGGCGCCCGGGTAAGGGGTGACGATCACCGCTTCCTTGATGGTGAATTCCGGATCTTCCAGGCGGCTGAGAGACTGATAGGAATGCCAGCCCACCACCACCGCCAGCACCATCATCACCCAGGTGATGAGGCGCTTGCGAATGCTCCATTCCGCCAGATTCATGACGCCTGCCCTGTTTGTTCCCCGGCTGTCCGGTAAGGACGGACCTTCATGCCTTCCCGCAGATGTGTGACACCGCTGACGGCCAAGGTGTCGTCGGCCTTGAGCCCTTGCAGGATTTCGATATGATCGCTGCCGGTCAGGGGGCCGGTCTTGACGATGCGTTTGTGGACTTCCCGGGTTTCGGGGTCGACCACCCAGACGCAGGTGTGTCCGTCGGTATCGGAAAACAGGGCGGCGGTGGGGATGACGATCTTGGTATTCAGTCCCTGGCCCGGCGGAAATTCGATGATCACGGTGGCGGTCATGCCGGTCAGGATGCGGATGCCTTCCGGCGCCGGCATCACCAGCACCAGCCGGTAGGTTTGGGTGGTGGGATCGGCCTGGGTGGCGAATTCCTTGATCTCCAGGGGGAATTTGCGTTCGGGATCGGAGGCGAACCGGGCGAACAGCCTGGGTTCGGTTTTGCGGACCGGCGCCGCCATCAGTTCCGGCAGATCCAGCAGCACTTCTATTGTGGAGAGATCCTGCAGATAGACGATCTTCTGTTTGGCGGTGACGAACTCGTGGTTGTCCACGTAGCGCTTGCCGATGATGCCGCTAAAGGGGGCTTTGAGGTAGGTATAGGCCAGCTGGTTTCTGGCCACGGCCACCTCGGCTTCGGCCGACTGGACGGCGGCGCGGGAGACCCCGAGCGCGGCCTTTTTCAGGTTGATTTTGGATTCACTGACGGCGCCGGCCTCCTTCTGTCTGATCTTGACGAAGCGTCGATATTCGGCCTTGTCGTACGCCAGCTTGGCTTTTGCCTGTGCCAACCGGCCCAGTGCTTCACGCAGATTCGATTGATAGTCCATGGGATCCAGCCGGGCCACCAGTTGGCCCTTTTGCACCCTTTGACCTTCCTTGACCGGCAATTCGATCAGCAGCCCGGGGACGCGGAAGGCCAGATCGGCGCGTTTCGATGCCCGGGTTTCGCCCGACATGCGGAGGGTTTTTCCGGCCAGGATTCCACCGGCGGTGATGAGCTTCACAGGGCGGGTGATGTCCGCTGGGGCTCGTTTCTCTTCGTCGCCGCCGCATCCGCTGAGCAGCAGAAGGGTTGCGAGGGTCGCGAAGATCAGGTTCGTCGTCCTGGAAGGGGCCATCGGATAGATACCTCGCATGAGTTTGTCCGGGATTGGAAGATCGTTAGAATAGCAAAACCGGTCTTTCCCGTCGTGGTTTTGAGCCGATCCACAGGGCAATCGCATAAGGGGTTCGGGCGTTTGTTGAAGAAGTTCCTGTCTTTGCTTCATTTGGCGGGATGCCGGAGCAGGTGCCTTCAAAACGCTCACTCCAGCATCCTTTGAGCCATCCGGGCGATCTGGTGCCAGTCGTAGGTGGAAATATCCTGGGCGTGGGCCAGATTGTTGCGCAGGGACTGGAACTGCTTGATTTCCTTTTTGGCGGAATTCTTGGAGAGAAATCCCAGGGCGGTGAACAGTTCGTCATGCTGCATCACCAGCAGTCCCTTGTCGGCGATCTGCAGGCAATCGACCAGATCCACGTTCTGGCCCGACCGGCGCCGCTGCCGTAACAGCGCGCGGGCCGCCTCCAGGCGGGGAGGCGGTAACAGGTCTTGCCACGAGTCGCCCGGGTAATATTCCCGAACCAGATCGGTCGCCTGCATTTCGATCAGGGTCAGGATGCCGAACAGCCACATGCGCATGTAAGGCTTGTTGACGTCGCCCCGGCTGATGAATGCCTGCACCTGTCCGAACAGGGAGACAAAACAATGATCGTGACGGGTCAGGACGTGTATGACTTCCGCGAACCCCGCATCGGCCGCGACCACTTGATCGGCGGTGAAGGGGCGTCCCGCCATGCCGCAGGTGCCGGCCTGCCGCAACTGCCCGAGCGTGACATAACCGGTGATTTCTCCCTCCATGCGCAGGGTCGCCACTTCGAGCCGTTTTTCCTCGAGCGTCTCGATGGCCTGACGGGCCGGCGTGTCGGCATCGAAGGAGAGGCGCACGGGCTCGGCGATGTCCTTGGCGCTGAAGACCTCATTGAAATGGTGTTTGAACTGGTTCCACAGCTGACGGTTCAGTTCGCCCGTCAGGTCAGGGCCGGTCTTCACCGCCCCCTGCCGGTCGAGGCGGGCGCGGCATTTCGCCAGGGTTTTGCGCGCCCGCTTCATCAGGGTGGGGTCCGCCTTGTCCAGGACTTCGAGCAGGGCGTCCATTTCCTCCAGAAAGGTTCCGGCGAAGCGGGAATCGTGGCGGGTGATGTCCTGACAGTTGTCGATCAAATCGGCCAGCTTGATGGTCTGGGCGCGGCCGCAGGCCTGAGCCAGATGTGCCCGGTCGATGGCCTTTCTTTCGGCGCGGTTGCCGTCGCTGGGTTTGCTGACGTCGGTCAGGGCGCGCACCAAGCCGGCGACCTCCGGGCCGAACTCACGTTCTATGTCGTCGATGGTCGCCGGTGTGTCCTCGACTGCGTCGTGGAGCCAGGCGGCGGCGATCATCGCTTCGTCGTCGGTCACGCTGGCCGTGATTCTGGCCACCTCGCTGAGGTGGTCGGTGTAGGGCTTGCCGGTGTATTTGCGGCGATGATCGATGCGTTCGTGGGCCCGGGTGGCGAAATGGATGGCGCGTTGGATCAGCTCGGACATGGGTGTCGTGGTTTGGTTACCGTGAAAGTTTCATTGGTGCCGGGGCAGGGGATTCGTCTCTCGGGACGCAGTAAGTCCGTCCATGGAGGCTCGTAAACGGCCATCCAGGCCGTTTACGCCCTCGAGCCGCCCCCTCCTCGGCGGTTGATTTTTTATCTTCCGGGGCGAAACGGCAATTCATGATGGTGATGGGGATCATATCAGAACTGAATTTGGGGTTCTGCAGGTGCTGTCTTTGCAAACGGGGCGATCATCCCGGTTCGTCCCTTCTTTCCCGATCGATGACATCCGCTTGTGGATTTGGCCGTAGAATAGCGGGCAAAACAGATTGCCGCTCTCGATTCATGCGCTTGTTCGTCGCTCCGTTTTTGTTGTTCATCAGTGTTATCGCTGCGGCGGAGAAGACCCCGGAAATCATCATCGAAAGCACCGAGCCCAGATTGACGGCCAATATTCGCAACCATCTGACGATCGCCAGCGAGCCTTGCAATCGCTCTTTGCTCCAGCTCCAGTGGTTCCGGTCGAGAATTCCGCGGGAAGTGGATGCCGCGGCCAGAGCGCTGGGGTACTACCATGCGAAGATCGAGAATTTGACCCTGGATTTGAAGGAGGACTGCTGGCAGTTGAAGTTGACGGTGGAACCAGGGCCCAGGGTCCGCGTGGTTTCCGTAAAGGTTCAGATTGTGGGCCAGGCCTTGGAGGATCCTTTTTTCGATGGGATTCTTGGAGCGCTTCCGGTCAAGCCCGGCGATCCCTTGAACCACGGGGAGTACGAGAAAACCAAGCTGCTGCTCAAGAACCTGGCCCTGAAGCGCGGTTATTTCGACGCCCGTTTCAGCAAGCACGAACTCAAGGTGGACGTGCGAAAGAACCAGGCGGCGATCGATCTGGAATTCGACTCGGGGCCACGTCATTACATCGGTCCGATCACCATCGACCAGAATATACTGGATCCCGATTTCGCCTATCGTTACGTCAACGTGGCACCGGGGGCGCCTTATTCTTCCGAGGCGGTGGCCAATTTGTACCGGCGTTTTGCCGACAGCGGCCTTTTCCGCCATATCAGGATCGATGCGAATCCGGTCGAGGGGCCGGTTCCCGAAGTCCCGATCTCGGTTTCCCTGATTGCCAAAAAACGCCACCGCTATGCCTTCGGGGTGGGGTTCGACACCAATACCGGTCCCCGGGCCTCGTTCAATTATCTCAATCGTTATGTCAACCGGCGGGGGCATCAATTCAAGCTGGAGCTCAGATACACGCCGGTGGAGCCCCGGGCCACCGCGACCTACACGATTCCGCTTTGGGATCCCTTGCGGGAGAGCCTGCGGTTCAACGCGGGTTACCGGAGACGGGACGTGGACAGCTTCGTTTCCGATCAGGGAACCCTGAACATCGTTTTCACCCACCTGCGCCGGGACTGGGCCGAGACCTTGTCGCTCAATCTCAGGTATGAAAGTTCCCGGGTGGGCACCGGGGAAATCATTCAGTCATTGATATGGATGCCAACCCTGGGGTGGGCGCGGAAGGAGGCCGAAGTCAAGAACAGGCTGGTTCTTCATGGCCACAAATTCGATTTCAAATTGAGGGGCGGGGTTTCCCTGCTGGGGAACAGCGCGCATTTCCTGAGGCTCCGGATGTTCGGCCGCTATGCTTTCAGCCTGCCGTGGAAAGCGAGAATCCATCACCGCTGGGAAATCGGCGCGCTTGCCACGCCGGCTTTCGGCAAACTGACTGCCGGAAACCGGTTCTTCACCGGTGGGGACAACAGTATTCGGGGGTACAAGTATCTCAGCCTCGGACCGCTCAACGACCAGGGTGAGGTGATCGGAGGCCGGTATCTGGGTGTCGTCAGTGTGGAATACGAACAGACGGTTTATGGTGACTGGGGCGTGGCGCTGTTCGTGGATGGCGGCAATGCCTATAACGAACTCAAGTACCTGTGGCGCGACCGGAAATTTGGCGGGGGCGTCGGTTTGCGATGGCTTTCCCCGGTGGGGCTGGTCCGCCTGGATTTCGCCGTGCCTCTGAACCACCAGTACACCGATTTTCGCATTCATTTCGCCATCGGGCCGGTGTTGTGAAAAGGTTGCCGGCCATTGTGTTTCTGACGGTTTTTGTTCTCGTTGCCGGGCTGTCGGCGCTGCTTGGCACGGAGACGGGAACCGCTCTGCTGTTCGGATTGGCGCAACGGCTGCATCCGCCGTTGAAGGTGCGATCCACCTCGGGCACCTTGCTGGGCTCGCTGGTGATTCACGAACTGAGCTACCGGAATGAGGGGGTTTCGCTGGCTGCCGAGCGTATCTCCCTTGTATGGCGTCCGTGGGATCTGAAACAGCGGCATCTCACCATCGAACGACTGGCGCTGGCGCACCCGCGGTTCGAATGGCGGGGTGGTGAAACGGAAAGCGGGCCGGTCGTGTTGCCCGCGGTCTTCATCCCCGCCACCATCGATCTCAAGCGGCTGAGTGTGCGGGATCTGGAAGTCGTCCTGCCCGATGCCGAACCTGTCACCCTCGACCAGTTGGATCTTGCCGCCGTGCTCGAAGGAGAACATCTCGAGCTGCGTCGTATCGGGGCCGTGATGGCCCGGCTGCATGCCCAGGGAAAAGGCGTCTTGAAATTGCAGGAAAACTGGCCGCTGACCGCCAGCGTCGATTGGCTGTATCGCGCCGACCGGCCCTGGAAAGGCAGGGCGGAACTTGCCGGCGACTTGATGGACACCCTGAAACTCGAACATCGCCTCGCAGCCCCTTTTGCCGTTGCCACCCACGGCACGGTCGGCGCCCTGTTCGAGGAACCCCGATTCGATTTGCAGGGCTCGTGGAAGGAGGCCGGCTGGCCTCTGACGGGGGACAAGGAATGGACCAGCCCCCAGGGCACTTACCGGGTTCGGGGCCGGATCGACGACTACCGGGTGGAAATCCATACCCGGCTTTCCGGTATCCACCTGCCGCCGACCGAACTGAGTCTTCGGGGAAAAGGGCGTGCCACCGGGATTTTCCTGCAGCCATTGCTTGCCGAGGGGCCCGCCGGCCATCTCGAGGCGACGGGCGAATTGCGCTGGCGTCCGAGCCTTGTCTGGAACCTGCGCTTGCAGGGAAAGGATCTCGATCCCGCACCGTTTCAGCCGCAGTGGCCGGGCGCCCTGGCGCTGACGGCCCGGACTTCCGGCCGCTTGCAACCGGAACTGGCTGTGGAAGTGGAACTGCAAAAGCTGACCGGGGTGCTGCGGGATCAGCCGATCCGGGCCACCGGCAGATTTCATTACCGGGGAAATGTCGTGAAAGCGGAGGGGGTCGGGCTGGAATGGGCGGGGAACCGGCTTCGGGTCGATGGCGAGGGAAACGGTCGCCGTATCGACCTGGAGTTCGAGCTGGATGCGCCGCACCTGGAACGTCTCGATCCGGGGCTGAAGGGGAATGTGAGTGGAGCGGGCAAGGTGACCGGTGACCTGAACCGCCCTCATCTCGACATCCAGCTCGAGGGCAGGCGGATCGTGTGGCGGGACCGGTTGAAGATTCGAGGCATCTCCGTGACCGCCCGTGGCCATCCCGAGGATCCTGCTTCACAAGTGGAAATCGAGCTGGATCATTTGCAGTGGGCGCGGTGGCGTTTCGATCGCCTGATGTTGTCCGGCCGCGGCGGCCTTGCCGGGCACGAGATCCTGTTCGATGCCGAGGCCCCCCAGGGAAGCGTCGAGGTTCATGTCCAGGGGGGGATTGCAAAGGATGGCAAGTCCCATTGGGAAGGGGAAATCCGGCGGTTGCCGCTGGCCCTTCTCGAGCCTGTGCTCCCCCATGCGTTGTCCGCCAGCGGGAATCTGGTCGCCCGGTTTTTCTACCGCCAATCTTCCCGGCGGCGCGAAGCGGAACTGGAGCTGGGGTTCAGCGGCGGCGCGTTTTCCACCGTCATGGCCGATGGCGAGACGTTGACCCTCCCGCTCGATCAGGGCGAAGGGGAGGTGAAGCTGGACGATCAGAACCTTTATCTTTCGTTCAATCTGCCTTTTGCCGGGTATGGTTGGGGCAAGGGTGAATTGATGACGGATCTTGAGACCCACCTGTTGAAGGGCAGGTCACGGCTGCGGATCACCCGGTTGGAGATGATTCAGGTGTTCGTGCCTCAATTGAACGAGGTGAAGGGTTCGGCGGAGGGAGAGGTGGTTCTCCTGGGGTCGTGGGAGCATCCCAAAATCCAGGGAAAACTGGCTGTCACCGATGCCAGTGCCGAGGTGCCCGCGGCCGGTCTTCGCTTGCAGGCGATTCAATTGCAGGCGGCCACGCGCCCTGACGCCACGATCGCCTTTCAGGGGCAGGCGCTTTCCGGGCCGGGAAAGATAGCGTTGCACGGAAACGTCGCTTTGAGCCCGGAAGTTTCCCTGTCCATGCGGATCGAAGGAGATCGTTTCCTGGCCACCGATCTTCCCCGGGCGAAAGTGATCGTGTCGCCGGCATTGGATCTGACCGCCAGCAGCCAATCAGTCGAGATCCGCGGGAACATTCAGGTGCCCGAAGCCAAAATCACCCTCAAAACGTCCCTGCTGCCCGACCAGCAGCCGGATATGGTTTCCGTTTCTCCCGACGAGGTGATCGTCGGACGCCCCCAGGCCCCCCCGAAGACCCGGCTGAATGTTTCGGCCGATGTGCTTCTGACCCTGGGGGACGAGGTGTTTTTCAAGGGATATGGGGTCGACAGCCAGCTTCGGGGGGAGTTGAGACTGCGGAGCTGGAAGGATATGCCCAAGGCGGAAGGGGTGGTCGAAGTGCTCAAGGGAACCTTCGCCGCCTATGGGCAGAAGCTGCATATCACCAAGGGGGAAATCATTTTCAGCGGTCCCGTGGACAATCCCGCCCTGGACATTGAAGTGGAGCGGCGTTTCCGCCGGGAAAAGATCACCGTCACCCTGGAGATCAGTGGATTTGCCCAGGAGCCGGCGATTCACGTGTCAAGCGATCCTTCCATGCCGGAAGACGAAGCCCTGTCCTATCTTGTGACGGGCCGCTCGTTTCGCGGCGGGGCCGCCGCCACATCGACCGGTTCCATGGAAAAACAGCTCACCGGCGCGCTCAGCTCGCTTGGCGTCAGCTATCTCAAGAAGTGGGGCGTGGACGAGTACGCGGAGGTGGAATACGAGGAGGGATTCGTCATGCTGGGGCGGCACCTCACGCCCGATCTGTACGTGGGGTACGCCGTCGATGTCTTCGACGGGCTGGGCGAGGCGGTGGTCCGCTACAACCTGACCGAATATCTGACCCTCGAAGGCAGGTACGGTGAAAGCCAAAGCGGGGATCTTTATTACACCCTCGAGACCGAGTGAGTTCCGTGGCCCCGCTGTCTTCCCCGAAACCGGTTCGATGCCTGGATGGAAATTCCTCGGCCAAGGCCCGTGTCAGTCTGACGGGCGTGGTTTCGAATACAGGCGCGAGGCGGCTGACGAGGGAAGCCGGAGCCACGGCAGGAAGCTTGGCCGCTTCGGGGAAAGATTAGTGATTCCCCTGCTCCCGGGTGGCGGTGCGTTCCAGCTCGGCCACGAAATCCGGCGCCAGCGCGAGTGCGTTGGATAACCGCCGCAGATAGGCGCGTTCTTGATCGTTGGCCTGGTCGATGATCATGCGCGATACCAGATAAACTTCCGCCGCCGCTTCTTGCGAGTCGGTTTCGGCGGCGATGCCCGCGGCGTCTGCGGGGGCGTTTAACTGCTCTTCGATAAACGCCAACATCTCTTCGTTCACGCCGAGGCTTTTGGCCTGCCCGGAGATTTTTTCCCGCTCCTGGTCGTCGATGTGACCGTCCGCCCTGGCGGCGGCGATCATGGCTTTGAGAAGCAGCCGGCTGCGTTTTTCCGCTTCGTCGCCGCTCAGCTTGTCGACCGGCGTTCCGGGCTCGACGGGCTTGGTGGATTTGACGCCGTGCCAGCTCTGATAAGTTTGATAAGCCAGTCCGCCCAAAGCCGCCAAACCGCCCAGTTTCGCCGCCAGGGTGGTGAGATTGCGGCCGCTTTTGGTTCCGAGCAGCAGCGCCAGCAGACCTGCCGCGGCGGCGCCCTTGGCGGCACCTTTCAGGGCCGCTTCCCGCTCCGGGCCTTCGGCGGGGATGTCGGCTTTTTCTTCCACCCATTGCCGGCCCTTCCTGGCCCATTCCTGACCGGATTGCAGTAGTTGATCCAGAAGTTTGCTCGTTTCCATCGTGTTCTCCTCAAGTCTTTGGGTTTTTTGGAAATCCCGTGTTTTTCGAATGGATCGATGCCGGCGCGCGGCTGTCGGGTGAACGATGGTGAACATCATGAAGCCCTCGGCGCCGGGATGGCCAGATTAACACAGGTTGTGTGACCGCTCAGCCGCTGCGGAACGATTTCCGTGCCGGCGTGGAGGCGCCGCTTCCCTTCCCCGTCCCGCGTTGCGGTGCGTTTCGCCCGGGCGTGCGAAAGAGAGCCCGCAAGGCTTTCGCTTTCGGCATACGGGCAATGGGGGACGGGTTCCGGGCTTGCTTCCCTGGCCCTGCTTTTTCGGTTTTGGGAGCGCGCGGCGCAAGCGGTGTCTGCGAAGGGGGTTGAAAGAGGCGGCGTATCTTGTTGAAATCGGCCCTGGAATGCGCGTTTAAATTCGTCCGGCATTTTCGTGAGCATGAAAAAATCGGGAAGCAACCGAATCCGGTGGCCGGTTTCGGTGTTCGTGGCCGTTTTTCTGTTTTTGGCCTCCGGCTGTTCAAGCATGAATCAGCATGGCGGCATGGCGACCGGCGCCGCTGTGGGAGCGGGCATCGGCGCGGCGATCGGCGCGCTCGCCTGCAAGGGGGATCCGAAATGCATCGCCATAGGGTCCGCCGCCGGCGCGGTCACGGGCATGGGGCTGGGTTACCTGTGGGATCGCCGCCAGGCCGAGCTTCGCAGGATTGCCGGGCGGCAACGGCTCAACGTCGCGATCCAGCCCGTCAGTACCTACAACGCCGGGAACAAGACGAACGGGGTGGAGGTCGCCATCCATGAGCGCGGGATGTTCGATCCCGGCTCGGCGACCCTCAATCCGTCCGCGAGGCGAAAGCTTATGGCGCTGGCCGCGGCCTACCGTGACAGTCCGCAGCGTCTGCTCGTCATCGGGCACACCGATGCGACCGGCCCGGAGCGGGCAAATCTGAAGCTTTCCGAACGGCGGGCCAGAACGGTCGCCCTGCTGCTTGCCGGTCAGGGGATCCCCACCGGCCGGATTTTCTATCAGGGCGCGGGGGAATCCCAGCCGGTCGCGAGCAACGATACCCCCGCAGGGCGGGCAAAAAACCGGCGGGTGGAAATCGTCGAACTGGACAGTACCGAATCCATTGCCGCATACAGCCTGGAGCGCCGGTCGGACAGCCGTTATCTCGCCCATTCAAGCAGAACCGCCCGGGAAAAAGCCGGGAACCGCGGCGGGGCGAAGCGCCCCGGCAAGGCGGCCGGTTCCTCGCCCCCTTCTCCAATCGCCGCTGGTAGGCGGCGGGAGCGGAAGCCCGCGGTCGATTTCGGCGGCGGCCCGGCCCGGCGGGACATCGTCCCCATTCTGGCGGCGTTGGGCGGGCTGCGGGCGGAAACCGGCGGTTCGGGCTTTGTCATTTCCACCGCCCATGCTTCCGAATCCCCGCCGGCACTGACGCCTTGCTATCTCGACAACCCCCGGGAGGCCGGGGCGGTGAAGAATCTTCAAAGCGGGGCCGCGCTCGATCTGTCCGCCTACCGGCAGTCCGATTATTTTCCGGGCTTGAACGGTTATCCTTTTCTGGCGAGCGCCAATGGCCACCTGTTGGCCATCAGGGGGTTGCGGGTGCTCGATCAATCCGCTGAGGTCGTGGGCGCTCCGCAATTGCTGATCTACAGGGACTATGACTCCCGCCACGCGCAAAACGCCGACTTTCGCCTTCCCGTCTCCATCGAGACGTATCGGGGGCGGGACGGCCTTTTGCTGCGGGGGTATTTCGATCCGCGCTCGCCTGTGGAATGTATGGATATGGTCGTCGCCCGGCGGCGGATAAAGGCAAAGGCCGGCATCCTTTATTATGATGCCGGAACCGGCCTGTACGAGAAAGAGGTTTTGTTCCGACGAATGACGCGATAGGAGGGGGAGTGTGGACGATCTGCTTGCGTTGCTGAATGAATACAGGATCATCGTGGGCGCTCTGCTGACCGTGTTTTTGACCGCCGTGGCGCTGTGGAAGTGGTGGGACCGGGTTTCGTTCTGGTGGTTGCGGGTGATGGTGCATCTGCCGGTGATCGGCAAGATCGCCCGTCTGTCGCGCAACCTCGATTATGACCGGCGCACGGGGTGGTTTCAGTCGGAGCAGGAGATTTGCGCCGCATTCCTGCCCTATTATGAAAGTGCCCGGCCGGATTCACGCTATTTCGACGACTGCCTGAGCTATTTACGCAAAGTGCAGGAGCTGGGGCGCAATCCGCTTTCCTTGTGGGGGTGGTTGTTGCTCGCCGTCCTGGTTTTTCTCGAGGCGCTGGGTTTCTCGTATGTCCTGGCCGGTTATACCATTCCCGGCGCCAGCGAGGCGCTGCAAGAGAAAGGGGCCCTCGCCATCGCATTTCTGATCGCCACCATCATGGTGTTTTTCACCCACTGGGCGGGGCATGAGCTGCACCACAACACCCTGGTGAAGAAAGTCCGGACGTGGTACACCACCGGCGGCGAAACCCGCCATCCCATGGTGCCCAATACCCGGGTTTCACTGGACAACGAGCATGTGGACGATGACGAGCCGGCGTGGCGGCAGCTCCTCAACCGCCTGCCCGCCAACGCCAGCGTGACGCCCGGTTACAAGGTCACGGGTTTGACCCTCTTCCTGATCCTCTTCATCGCTGTCGGCGCCACCTATGTTCGGGGCCAGGTGCTGGAAACAACATTGATCGAACAGCACAATCCGGAAAACGCCGTCGATTATCCGGGCCCCTATGACGGCATCGGCGTGCCGCCGGAAATCAGGCGGGATCAGGAGAAGGTCGATGCCGAAATCAAGGAGGAGACCGAGGAAAGCGAGCGCAAGGGGGGGTGGGCGACCTTCATCATCCTGGCCATCGTTTTCGTTTTCTTGCAGATCATCGGCATATTGACCGGAATGAAGACAGGATTCGCCGGCAAGGAGTCGGCGAAAGCCCACCGGGTGATCGGTCATTTCGGCAATGGAGACGAGTTCGTCGCGTTTCACGAGCGCAAACGCAACCGGGTCGCCCGGCTGGCGCAGATGAGCCTCGGAAAATTGCAGGGCAGGATGCTCGACCGGGCGGCCAGCGTGCATATAGACGGCAAGGCCCACGAGCTGCTCCGGCACAGCGCGGAAAGGGATTTCCACACGTATGTGCGTGACAGGTCGAGGGCCGAGAAGCGGGCGGACGATCCGGTGACGCCCGTGGCCGGCGAGCCGGCTTCGCCCGGGGGTGATGACGGGACGGAGCCGGATGAAGCGCAAGTCCTGGAATGGATGGAGAAATTCGGTTGGGATCGGGCGCGGACCCTCCGCTTCCTCAGGGACAACATGCCGGTGAGGCCGGGCAGGCGGGCGTTGACGGAAGAGGAGGCGCTGGAGCTGTTGCTGAACTCGGCGGCGAACAGGCCGGAACCAGGCGCCGGTGAAGACAGGGGGGAAGGGGTGTGAGCGGCAAGGGGGGAAGTATTGGCCGGGCGTTTATCGGATTTCTTGTCATGGCCGTTTTCTGGGGCGAGGGAAGCTCGAACGCGTTGCCCCCCGATGCGGCCAGGGACGACTTTCCTTCCTGTTACGGCTTGATCGACCGCCCGGATCTGGCGCAGGCGCCGCCCGGGCGGGCGCTGTTCATCATCGTCGACCAGACCGTGCGGCTCGATCCGGAACTCAGGCGCGGCGTCCATTTGAAGGTTCAGCGCTTCCTCCAGCCGGGGGACCGGATTACCCTGCTGACTTTCAGCGCGAACGCCAAAGGCCGCTACGCAAGCATGCCGTTGACCGGGCGGTTGGACCCGCCGCTGGATGAAAAGGTCCGCTACCATGTCAGTGTGGCGAAACTGAAAAAATTCGACCGCTGCATGAAAAAACAATGGCGATACGTGCGCCGGACCATCGACACCCGGCTCGAAGCCGCCTTCGGGCAGGCCGCTTCGAACCTGCCCAGAACCGAGTTGGCGGGCTCCCTCGCCCGTTTCGGTGAAACGGTGATCGCCCGCTCGCGGGCCGCTAGAAAAGTGGTTCTCCTCGTGTCCGACATGTTCGAGAATTCCGACATCGTGACTTTCTATTCCCGCGGTGCCGTCAGGCCCATCGACATCGATCATGCGATCGGCAGGATAAAAAGCGCGGGCCTGTACGCCGACTGGCGGGGAGCCGGTGTTTATGTCATCGGCGCGGGTTTCATCGGCGGGGGCGGGTACCGCAGTGAAAAGCTTCTGCGTAACCTGCGGCGTTTCTGGGAGGCGTACCTTCGTTTGTCCAACGCGGAACTTGCAGGATGGGGCGCTCCGGAGCTTCTGGTCGAACTGCGATAGAACTTGAGTTTTATGGTTTCCGCATATTGATGTGGAAATTTGGAAGGCGCCGGGTTACCTTGTAAGCTGCTTCCAACGGCCAGCCGGAGATCCGGCAAGGAGAGCGCGGGAACCATGACCGAAATCATCCGCAGCCTGCTCAAGAATACCCGGGTTGTCGAAATCGTCGGCGATACCATTCGGGTCAGGGCTCAGGGGATCGCCTTCGGTGAAATGGCGCTGGTGGAGAATATCGACGGGGAGAAATCCCTGGCCAGGGTGGTGGATCTGGAAGGCGATCTGGTCAGTCTCCAGGTCTATGCCGGTGGCAAGGGGCTTTCCACCGACGCCACCGTCAGCTTTCTGGGGCACCCCCCTGATGTGGTGTATTCCGAGCACATCCTGGGGCGGATTTTCCGCGGCTCCGGCGAACCCATCGACAACGGCCCCGACCTTTCCATGGATCCCCGTATTCCCGTGGATGGCCCCACGGTCAATCCGGTGATGCGGGTGATGCCCAACAAGATGATCGAAACCCAGGTGCCGATGATCGATCTGTTCAATTGCCTGGTGGAGAGTCAGAAGATCCCGATCTTCTCGGTGGCGGGAGAGCCCTACAATGAACTGCTGGCCCGCATCGGTTTCCAGGCCGACGCCGATGTCCTGGTGTTCGGCGGCATGGGGCTGGTGTTCGACGACTATCATTTCTTCCGCGCCGCCTTCGAGGAGCACGGGGTTTTCCATCGAACCGTGATGTTCGTCAACCAGGCTTCCGATCCCCTGGTGGAACGGTTGATGATTCCTGATATGGCGTTGGCGGTGGCGGAGAAGATGGCGGTGGAGGAAAACAAGCGGGTACTGGTGCTGCTCACCGACATGACCGCTTTCGCCGACGCCATGAAGGAACTGGGGGTGGCTCAGGAGCGGATTCCCGCGATCCGCGGTTACATGGGCGATCTCTATACCCAGCTGGCACGCCGCTATGAGAAGGCGTGCGATTTCAAGGGCGCCGGTTCGTTGACCATCCTGTCCGTCACCACCATGCCCGGCGGCGATGTCACCCATCCCGTGCCCGACAATACCGGCTACATCACCGAGGGGCAGTTTTATCTCCACGACGAGGTCATCGATCCTTTCGGTTCCTTGTCCCGCCTCAAGCAGCACGTGGTCGGCAAGGCCACCCGCGAGGATCACGGCCAGATCATGAACACCATGATCCGCTTCTACTCCGGTGCGGTCGAAGCGGAAAAGAAGCAGACCATGGCCTTCGAACTGTCGGCCTTCGACGAGAAGCTGCTCAAGTTCGGGCGGTTGTTCAGAAACCGGTTCATGGATATCCGGGTGTCGCTCCCCCTGACCGAGGCACTCGACCTGTGCTGGCAGACCCTGGCCGAGTGTTTCGAGCCCGAGGAACTGCTGATGAAGCAGACCCTGATCGAAAAATATTACCCCGGGAAGGCGCCGCGGCAGGCGGGGTGAGGCGGCGGTGGCGAAACTGAAACTGTCCAAGCACGCCATGCACGCGCAGCAGGAACAGCTCAGGCTGTATCAGCGCCTGCTGCCGTCCCTGGATCTCAAGCGCCGCCAGTTGAGCGTGGAGGTGCAGAAGGCCGAAGCCGAAGCGGCCGCCATCGACGATCAGATGGCGGCGTTGCAACGGCGCATCGGCCAGGAATTGCCGATGCTGGCCGACCCCGACTTCCGCCTGAACGATTTGGTGACCCTGAAGGATTATCGGCTGGGGGAGCAAAATGTCGTCGGTGTCCGCCTGCCCCGGCTCGAGCGGCTGGAATACCAGGTGGCGGACTATTCCAGATTCGCCACCCCGCCCTGGGTGGATGTTCTGGTATCCCGGTTGAAACAGGCGATCGAGCTCAAGCTGCGGGCCGAAATCGCCACCCAACGGGTCGGGATTCTGCGCCGGGAAGTCAGGCGGATCACCCAGCGGGTCAACCTGTTCGACAAGGTATTGATTCCCACCGCGAAGGAGAACATCAAGAAGATCCGCATCTATCTGGACGAGGCCGAGCGCTCGGCGGTGATCATCTCGAAACTGGCCAAGCGCAAGCAGGTGGCCAGGCGGACGGGGGCGGCCGGGCGATGAGTATCGTTGCGCTCAACAAGGTGACCTTGATCGGCCTGACGGCCGACAAGGAGCCCATGCTCGAGGATCTGCAGGCGTTGGGGTGCGTGGATCTCATTCCCCTTCGGCCGGAGCGGGAGGCGGGCGAACCCCAGCCGCCCCCCGCGGGAATCGAGGAGGCGTTGAAATTCCTGCGCGACTGTCCTTCGCGCCGCCGTCATCAGGTGCGCGATCCCCATGGTTTCGATCCGGTCGAGGTGCAGCGGAAGGTGTTGGCGGTGCGCAAGCGGCTGCTCGACCTGGAAGAGGAGCGGGATTTTCTGTTGCGGCGGTTGCGGGATCTGGCGCCCTGGGGGGATTTCGAGTTTCCCAGCCTGGAGGAAATGGGGGGGTATCGTCTGTGGTTCTATGTGGTGCCTCACGCCGATCTGCCCAGGTTCCACCGCTTGCCGTACTATCAGGAGGTGGTCAGGCGGGACAACCGGTTCAGCTATCTGGTCTTGATTTCTCCCCACGAGCCCCGGGACACGCCGCTGCCCCGGGTGCATGTCGGCAACCGGCCACGCTGGGTGCTGCAACAGCGGCTGGACGAGGTGGAGCTGGCCATCGAGGATACCCAGGCAGAGCGCGCCTGGCTCACCCGGTGGTACGAACTGCTCAAGCGCAATCTCGCCTTCCTCAGAGATCGCGCCGCACTGGCGGCGGCCGGCCGCAAGGTGCTGCATCGCCGGCCGGTGGTGGCGTTGCAGGGGTGGGCGCCGGTGGAGCGGTTGCCGGCGTTGGCGGAGCAGGCCCGGGGGCGGCGGATGGTGTTCCAGGCCGAAGCGCCCCGTCGTGACGAGAATCCCCCCACCTTGCTGCGCAATCCGCCGGCGCTGGCGGCGGGTGAGGATCTGGTCAATTTCTACATGACCCCCGGCTATCACACCTGGGATCCATCGTCGATCGTCTTCGTCTCTTTCGCCCTCTTTTTCGCCATGATCCTGGCCGATGCCGGTTATGCCGCCTTGCTGGGGACGGGATTGCTGCTGGCGTGGCGGAAACTGGGGCGTTCGCGCGCCGGGCGCCGCTACCGGCCGTTGCTGGCATCGATCGTGGCGCTGTCGGTGGGTTACGGGATGCTGGTGGGCAGTTATTTCGGCGCTTCGCCGCCTCCAGGCTCGTTCCTGCACCGGTTCCATGTGCTCGATATGGGCGATACCAACCTGATGATGGCGATCTCGGTGCTGATCGGCTGTCTGCATATCATTCTCGCCAGTACGATGGATGCCTTGCGCCATCCCCGTTTGCGCGATGGCCTGGCTTCCATCGGGTGGGTTCTGATCGTCGTCGCCGGCTTGCTGGTGGTGTTGGGCGAAGGTTTCGGAATCCCCCTTCCCGCGCTGCTCCCCCTCGTCTTGCTGGGGGGGGGAATGGTGCTGGTGCTGGCCTGGACCGCTCCCGGCGAGCCGCCTGTCAAGCGGTTTCTCAAGGGGCTTCTGGGGCTGACCCACATCACCGGGGCCTTTGGCGACGTGCTCAGTTATCTTCGTCTGTTCGCGCTGGGGTTGGCGAGCGGTTCCCTGGCGACCCAGTTCAACCAGATGTCGGCCACGCTGGTTGAGTCGATGCCCGGAATCGGCCTTTTGATCGCTATTTTGGTGTTGATTCTGGGCCATGGGGTGAATCTGGCGCTGGGTCTGGCCAGTGGGGTGATCCATGGCCTGCGCCTGAATGTGATCGAGTTCTTCAAATGGGGCCTGAAGGAGGAGGGGCGGCTGTTCAATCCCCTGAGGCGGAGCGACGAACGGGGCACTGGATTTCGGTAACGCGATGAGGTTGGAATTATGGATTCTCTGATCCTGACGTTGGGATGGATAGGTATCTATGCGCCGTTGGCCCTGGGAGCCATCGGCAGCATGGTGGGGTGTGCCCGGGCGGGGGTGAGTGCTTGTGGCGCCTTGCTCGAGGTCGAGGGGGGGTACGGCCGTTATATCGGCGTGGCGGCCATGCCGTCGTCGCAGAGCATCTACGGCATCGTGGTCACCATGGCGTTGCGGCGGGAGCTGAATATCGACAATTCCCCCGGTATCTTCGGCCTGGGGGTGTTGGCGGGCCTGGCGCTGATGGCCAGCGCCTTCGCTCAGGGGGATGCCTGCGCCGCCTCCATCAGCGCCTCCAAGAACAAGCTGGAGATCTTCGGGATTTCCCTCGCTCCCGCGGCGCTGGTGGAGGGGTTCGCGGTGTTCGCCTTCGTCTTCGCCCTGGTGCTTTCGGCGGGGATACCCGGATGAGCGCGGGGGGAGCGGGCCTGGCAGCCGGTCCACAACCCAAGGGTGTCCAGGATCTGATCGACAGGATTCGGGAGGAGGGAGTCAGGCAGGCGCGGGAGGAGGCCGGACGGATCATCGACGAAGCCGAGCGCAAGGCCGCCAAAATGTTGGCCGATGCCAGGGAGGAGGCGCAGCGGCTGCGTGATCAGGCCCACGAGGAGATCGAGGCCGAACGGGTCGCCGCCATCGAGGCGCTCAAGCTGTCGGCCCGCGATACCGTTCTCCATCTCGAATCGCAGGTGTTCACCGCTTTTGAACGTTTCGTCGAAAGACTGGTCACCAAGTCCCTCTGCGACATCTGCTTTATCCGCTCGCTGGTGCTGGTGCTGGCCGGACACGCGGTGGAGGAATTTATCGAGGACAAGGATATCCAGATACTGATTTCCGAAGCGATACTCACCGGCGAGCCCGACGAGAAATTGCGTGACATCGGCAAGGAAACCATCCTCGGCCTCTCCAGCGACATGCTGCGGGAAGGGGTGGAACTGCTTCCCGCCGATGATGTCCAGGGCGGCGCGCGGGTGCGTCTGGTGGACGACAAGCTCGAGATCGATCTGACGGACAAGGCCGTTTCCAAGTTGCTCAGCGAGCGCCTGTTACCGCGTTTCCGCGCCATTCTGGAAGGAATCGAATGAGGCGGGAGCGGCCGCGTTTTCCCCCGGCTTGAGCGGACGGAAGCAGTAGATCATGGTCAGTCGCTATTACACGGTGCTGGGCAGCCTTCCTTATCTGCCGTATTTCGACCAGGCGGAGCGCCTGCCGCTGACGCGGTTGCGGCTGGAGCAGCGTATCGGCATGCTGGAGCAGGAAGAGACGAGACAGCTCTATCTGGCGGAGGAACTGGTGAGCCTGCGCAAGGCGGTGATGGCCCGCCGTTCCCACGACATGATGACCGGGCGCCTGCGCCAGGCCATGAGGGTGATCGTGCAGCCGGTTCTGAGGGCGTATGTCGAGGACAAGATCGATCAACAGACGGTCGTGGCCGCTTTGAGACTGCGCCATGCCGGTTGGGTCCCCGGTCGGGGAGGCGGGTCTCGTTGGGGGGTGGGGCGCCGGGTCGGCCACATAGCGGCCCATTGGGAAGAGCCCGACTTCCGGCTGGGAGCGGTGTATCCCTGGATACCCCAGGCCCATGCCTTGCTGGAGGCGGAAGACGCGCGGGGGTTGGAGCGGTTGCTGATGGATGTCAACTGGCGGGTGCTGGGACGGCTTGCGGACCGGGAGCCGATGGGGTTCGGCGGCATCGTCGCTTTCCTGTTCAAATGGGATATTTTGAATGCCTGGCTGGCGCATAACGCGGAACGGGCCACGCAGCGATTCAGGGAATTGATGGGAGAAGTGAAACATGGGCAGTGAGAACAACCGGGTCGCCCGGGTGATCGGGGTCAAGGAGAGCCTGGTGCTGATCGAAGTGGATGACGACACCCCGATCATGAAGAACGAGGTGGGGTACATTTGCCTCGGCGGGGAGCGCCTCAAATCGGAGGTGCTCAGGGTGCGGGGGCGGACCGCCGACATGCAGGTGTTCGAGGATACCCGCGGGGTCAGGATCGGTGACCGGGTGGAACTCAGTGGCGAGATGTTGTCGGCGGTTTTGGGGCCGGGCCTGCTGGGGCAGGTGTTCGACGGGCTCCTCAACCCACTGCACGAACTGGCAGGCCGCTATGGTTTCTTTTTGCCCCGGGGGGTATCGGTGCCGCCGCTCGACCCGGGCAAGAAATGGGTTTTCACGTCCACCGTTCGCGTCCACGACAAGATTCCTCCCGGTGGGGTGATCGGAACGGTGCCGGAAGGGCCGTTCGAACACCGGATCATGATTCCCTTCAACGAACCGGGGGCGGTGGAGATCACCTGGATACGGGGCGGCAGTCATCCCGTCGACAGCCCCGTCTGCCGTTACCTGACCTCTTCGGGAGAGGAAAGAACCCTGACCATGCAGCAGCGCTGGCCGGTCCGCCGCCCCATCCCCGAGCCCATGATGCGGCGGGGGTTCGCCGAAAGGCTGTACCCCCGGGAGCCGCTCACCACCGCCACCCGTATCATCGACGTCTTCTTTCCCATCGCCCAGGGAGGGACCGGCTGCATCCCGGGGCCTTTCGGCGCCGGCAAGACCGTGTTGCAGAGCCTCATCGCCCGTTACTCCAGTGTCGACATCGTGATCATCGTCGCCTGCGGGGAGCGCGCCGGCGAAGTGGTGGAGACCATCACCGAATACCCCAACACCCCCGATCCCTGCACCGGCGGCACCTTGATGGATCGTACCGTCATCGTCTGCAACACCTCGTCGATGCCGGTCGCGGCCCGTGAGGCCTCCATCTATACCGGCATCACCCTGGGCGAGTATTTTCGCCAGATGGGCTATCACACCCTGCTGATCGCCGACTCCACCTCGCGCTGGGCCCAGGCCATGCGCGAAACCTCGGGCCGGATGGAGGAGATCCCGGGAGAAGAAGGATTTCCCGCCTACCTCGACTCCTCGATCAAGAGCGTCTACGAGCGCGCCGGGGTATTGCGCGGCCCCCATGGCAAGACCGGATCGCTGACCATGATCGGCACCGTGTCGCCGGCGGGGGGCAATTTCGAGGAACCGGTCACTCAATCCACCCTGGGGACGGTGAAGACCTTTCTCGGACTGTCGGCCGATCGTGCCTATCGGCGCTTCTACCCCGCCATCGATCCGTTGATTTCCTGGTCGCGTTATCTCAAGCAGCTGGCCGATTGGTACCGCAAACATCTCGATCCCCATTGGGTCGAGGACGTGGAGCGGATGCAGGATTTGCTGCAGCGCGGGGATGACATCTACCAGATCATGCAGGTGACCGGGGAGGAGGGCATCACCTTGGAGGATTTCGTGACCTGGCAGAAGGCGGTGCTGATCGATATGGTCTATCTGCAGCAGGACGCATTCGACGAGGTGGACGCCAGGATGCCGAGAGCGCGGCAATTGGCCAGTTTCCGCCTGCTCAAACACATCATCGACACCGAGTACGACTTCAAGGACAAGGACGAGGCGCGCGAGTTCTTCATCAAACTGACCGGCCTGTACAAGAATTGGAACTACAGCCCCCAGGAGAGTCCGGAATTCGAACGCTACCGGAAGGAGATCGAGGCTCTGGTGGCCCGCCATTCCCTGACGACGGAGGAATCGCATCATGATTGACGAGGAGCTGATCGAACGTTTCCAGGTCGAGCCCGGCAAAAAGGTTCGTCTCGAGGATTACCATACCGGTTGGGATCAGACCAGGGAACTCAGGCAACTGGGCAAGGAACTGGTCAGGGAACGGGCGGCCGAGATTCTGGAACAGAACCGCCGCGAATTGGCCGAGGCCCAGGAGCTGCTCTACGCCGATGACCGCTATGCCCTGTTGATCGTCTTTCAGGCGATGGACGCCGCCGGCAAGGACGGCACCATCAAGCACGTGATGTCGGGCGTCAATCCCCAGGGTTGCCAGGTGTTCAGTTTCAAGAAGCCCTCGGCCGAGGAGCTGGATCACACCTTTTTGTGGCGTTACATGAAACGGCTGCCGGAGCGGGGTCGAATCGGCATCTTCAACCGCTCCTATTTCGAGGATGTGCTGGTGGTGAAGGTCCACCCGGAGCTGCTGGAGACCCAGAAACTGCCGCCGGGAAAACGCGGCAAGGCTTTCTGGAAGGCCCGTTACCAGGACATCAACGCTTTCGAGCGTCACCTAGTCAGAAACGGCACCGTGGTGTTGAAATTCTTTCTCCATGTTTCCAAGGAGGAGCAGCGCAAGCGTTTTCTCGAGCGCCTGACCCGTCCCGACAAGCACTGGAAATTTTCCCGGGCCGATCTCCACGAACGCGGATTCTGGGACGATTACGTCGAGGCCTACCAGGACGCCATCAGCGCCACCAGCACCAAATGGGCGCCCTGGTACATCGTTCCCGCCGACAACAAATGGGCCACCCGGGCCATCGTCGCCGACATCATCGTCTCGGCCCTGAAAGGTCTGGATTTGCGCTACCCGGAGCCGAGCGAGGAAACCTTGAAGGCTCTGGAAGAGGCGCGCAGACAACTGGAAAACGAAAAATGACCGCTTCACCCTGGCCATCGACGCCATCGACCGGCCACCGCAACTTCGGGTGGCCGGCGCCCATGTGAAGGAGAAACTACGGGACATGCAGATCGAGTGCCGCAACTATGCCTACGAGAACGGCATCGACATGCCGGAGATCGACAACTGGACATGGCCGTATTGAGCGGCGAAAAGATGGCTGATTCTCTGTCTGTTCTGGTGCTGAATTCCGGCAGCTCCTCGGTCAAGTACAAGCTGTTCGACATGGAGGATGAATCCGTGTCGGCCTCAGGACTGGTCGAGCGGATTGGTGGAGCTGAAGGGACGGCGCGCCATCGTGTCAGAAGTGAAGAGGGGATACGGGAGCTCGACCTCAGGCAATCCTTCACCGACCACCGGCAGGCGTTTGAGCATTTGTTCAGTGTGCTTGGTAATCCGGGACTTTCCGCCATCGGTCACCGGCTCGTCCACGGCGGCGAAAGGTTCCAGCGGCCGGTCCTGATCGACGACGAGGTGGTCGAAGCGATCCGGGCCAACATCCCCTTGGCCCCCCTGCACAACCCGCCCAATCTGTTGGGCATCGAAATCGCCCGCGAGCTGTATTCCGGCATTCCCCAGGTGGCGGTGTTCGACACCGCTTTTCATCAGACCCTGCCCGAGGTCGCCTGGCGCTACGCTGTTCCCCAAGGATGGTATGAAAAATACCGTATCCGCCGTTATGGTTTCCACGGTACCTCCCATGCCTATGTTGCCAGAGAGGTCAGCCGTTGTCTCGGCCGCTCCCTGGAAACCCTCAACCTCATCACCCTGCATCTGGGTAATGGCGCCAGCATCACCGCCATCCGGGAGGGCCGAAGCATCGATACCTCCATGGGGATGACGCCCCTGGAAGGGTTGATGATGGGAACCCGCAGCGGTGATCTGGACCCCTCCATCATTTTTTATCTGCAACGTGTCTGGGGCATGGACGGTCGGCAGCTGGAGCATGTTCTCAACCACGAATCCGGTCTCAAGGGGATCTGCGGCAGCAACGACATGCGCGCCATCCATGCCGCCGCCGAAGGGGGCGATAGCCGGGCGCGGCTGGCCATCGACATGTTTTGTTATCGCCTCCGCAAATATATTGGCGCTTACCTGGCAGTGCTGGGAAAGGTGGACGCGCTGGTCTTCACCGGCGGCATCGGGGAGAACGACGCCCGCATCCGGGCCCGTGTCTGTGACGGACTGGCGTTTTTGGATATCCGGCTGGATCCCGACGCCAATGCACAGGTGGGCCCGGCGGGCAGGCCCATCCATGCCCGCGGCAGCGAGATCGCGGTCTATGTGATTCCCACCGACGAGGAACTGGAGATCGCCCGCCAGACCCTTTCCAGGTTGAGAGAAGTCGATTCCACCGGTTGAGCCGCCAGCGTCTGCTCCTGGATGCCTGTCATAAAACCATAATCCAGATGTAACAAGTTTGTCATAAACGGCCACTAGGATACGAGATCCAGTTTGATCTCATTCACAGTGGTACGTTTGATGAAACACAAAAACTTGACGCATCTTTCCGCGGGGCTGGGATTGGCCCTGCTCGCGGGCACCGCCAACGCGATTTCCATCGATTCCTCCATAGACGGAATCTGGTGGGAAGGTGAGGAAAAATGGGGCCGTGGCATCATTTTGCATGTCACCGACGAGGTGACCGGCGAAAAGATGAATCCCCGCCTCATCATGGACTGGTTCACCTATGACAACAACGGCAACCAGATCTGGTTGCATGGGTCGAAGGAAATCGAGGGAAGCGGAAACGCCTTGACCCTGGATCTGGCCAGGCTCACCGGTGGACGCTTCGACGATCAGCATCGTTATGCGGATACCACCACCACCAATTGGGGCACGGCCACCCTGACATTCGACGATTGCGGTTCCGGCAAGATCGAGTTCAGCGGCCAGGATGGCAGTGGCACTTATACCCTCATGCGCCGTACCAAGGCCAAGGGCACCCAGTGCGTGTACGACAAGCCGTTCGAGCGTTGCCCCGATTTCGCCCAGCCCATGAGTCAGCCGGGATATTGTCTCCTTCAGGGTGAGATCAAGCAGAATGTCACCTTGACCAACAATATCACCTGGGTGCTTCAGGGCGGTGTATTCTTCGGCGGCGACAACACCGATTCGGTGACGGTCACCATCGAGCCTGGCACCAAGATCATGGGGCAACAGGCGGCGGACTTCTTCTACGTGCGCCGGGGCTCGAAGATCAACGCGGTCGGCGCACCGGACGCCCCCATCATCTTCACCGGACCTCTGGAGCAGACGCCCGGCGAATGGGGTGGATTGGTCATCGCCGGCAACGCGCCGGTCAATGGCTGTAACGAGGGTGTGGATCTTTGCGAACAGCAGGACGAGGCCATGCTGACGCCTTATGGCGGCAACGATCCCCATGACAACAGCGGCATCCTGAAATATGTACAGATCCGCTGGGCCGGTTATGCCGTCAGGCCGGATCAGGAGCTGAACGGATTTACCCTGCTGGGGGTCGGCGATGGCACCCAGATCGATTATGTGGAGATCTACGAGGGGCTCGACGACGGGATCGAATTCTTCGGCGGTACCGCCAACGCCCGGCACCTGGTGCTGGTGAACAATCACGACGACAGCCTGGACTGGGGCGGCGGCTGGACCGGCAAGGTTCAGTACGTGCTGGCCAAGCAGGCGGACAACGACGCCGATCGCTGTATCGAAGCCGACAACAACGAAACCAATTTCGACAGCCAGCCTCGCGCCAAACCCGCCATCTCCAACTTCATGTGTCTCGGCTCGGCATCGGGCAGTCAGGGGGCGGAACTGCGCCGTGGCACCGGCGCGAACATCCACAATTCGGTGTTCGTCGGCAGCCCCAGCGCATGTATCCGCATCTCCGACGCCGCCACGTTCACCAATGCGGGAACGCCGGGCAACCTGACCGGAGAGCTGACCATCGACCACAGCTATGTCAACTGCCCCACCAATTTCAAGGACGGCAGCGGCGCGACCTTCTCGGTGGCCGACTGGTTTAACAGCCAAGCGGGCAATCACGAGGCTGATCCCCAGTTGGAAGGCTATCTGCCCAAGGACGGGTCGCCGCTCATCAGCGGTGGCGCACCGGTCACCGACGACAGCTTTTTCGATGGCGTGGATTATATCGGTCCATTCAAAAGCAAATACGATGACTGGACGAAAGGCTGGACCATCGGGCTCTAAGCCGTCCCGGCCTTGCTTTTTCGGCGCCAGGATTTGGCGCCGGCTTCAATCGAAGGCACAGGGATGTGCCTTTCCTGTTTTTAAATGTGTATGAAAATCAGTCATTGATATGGATAGATTATTAGCGACCCACATGAAGCGTGTGGCTTGGTTGTTCGTTGCCCTGTTCCCCTTCGCCGGGGGTATGCCATGGGCGAATGCCGCTTCCGCCGATCTCGATGTTCTGGCGACTGAGCTGGCGCGAATACGTGGAGAAGTGGAGCGGTTGCAACAGGATCTCGATCAGGCACGGGACCGTCGCCATCAGGCGATGGAAGCGCTGGGGGCCCAGATCAGCCAGCTGGAAGCCGAGAAAAGACGTCAGGAGCTGGCGGTCAAGCGGCTGCGGCACGAGTTGGAGAAAGTCAAGGAACATGATGCTTCCACGCAGGTGCCCGATGTGGAGTTGGTGCCGGCGCTCCAGAACGCCCTGGCTTTGCTGGAGGCGCAGGTACGGCGCAATCTGCCATTCAAGCCCACAGAACGCATGAATGCCATCGGCGCGATGAAAGCCAAGCTCGAAGCCGGGAACGTACCGGCGAAACGCCTGGCGAACGAAATTTGGGCCATGTATGAAGATGAGCTGCGTTTGACGCGGGAGAACGGCCTGTATCAACAAGTGATCCCCCTCAGCGGTTCGGCGGTGTTGGCGGATGTGGCCAAACTCGGGATGGTGCAGATGTACTACCGCGATGGCGACGGCAATTACGGGATGTCGATCAATCGTGGGGGGGAATGGCAGTTTACCCCCTTGTCCTCGCCGGAGGATGCGCAAAGGATCGAACACCTGATGGATTCCCTCCGTAAACAGATTCGCCAGGGTTATTTCGAACTTCCCACTTCCCCGCAAAGCAGGTGAGCCAGATGCGAATACTGAGCATGATTTTGATGTTGTGGTTTGGGTCCGCTGTGGGGCTGGCAGCCGAAGATCGGGGGGACATGAAAACCGCGGCGCCGGCCGCCGGCAAACAAAGGCCGGAGCCTGCGCCTGCGGAAGCGGGAAAATCACACGCTCCCGACTCCCTGGAAGCGGCCTATAAACGGGAGTTCGCCTTCCTCGAAACCCAGAAGCGGGCGTTGACCCGGCAGCTGGCCACGATCGAGCAAAGAACCAAGCAGCAGCGGCGCACCTTGGAAAGCAAGATCGGGCGGCTGGAAAATCAGGTTTTAGACCTTTCCCTGTTGGCCGAGCGGTTGCAGGAACAGATCTCCCAGGCCGAGGCACGCCAGGAAGCTGCTCAGGAAAACGAGGCATTGCTCGACATGACATTCACCCAGGCCAAGGCCACGCTGGCGGATTACGGGGTCGAGCTGCCGGAAAGCTGGGCGGGCCTTCCCGAGACGGAAAAACTCCGGGAGATTTTCGTCCAGGCGGATCGCGCCCTGTCCAGCGGCAGCCGGTTGCGCCGCGGGCAGGGGAAGTTTTTCCTGCCTGGAGGGCAGGAGGTGAGCGGCGATCTGATCTTTCTGGGCAATATCGCTGCCTGGGGCGTCAGCGGTGAGCACGCGGGGATGTTGATACCTGCGGGGGAGGGCCGTTTCAAAATGCTGGCCCAGCCACGGGCGGACGAAACCGCCAAAGCCCTCCTGCAAGGCCGGGTACCGGCTACCTTGCAGGCGTTCATCTTCGAATCCAGGGACAAGGCGGTGGAAATCCGCAAGGAAAAGACGTGGATGGATACCTTGAACGACGGCGGAGGCATCGCCTGGCTGATCGCCGCTTTGGGCGGGGTGGCGGTGTTTCTGATCGGCGTGCGTGCCTGGAGTCTGTTCCGCATCACCGGAAGCGGGAACGGCCTGGTGAAAAGAGTGACCCGGGTATTGCGGGAAAAGGGTGTGGAGCCGGCCTTGTCGTTGCTGGATGGAACGGATGGCGCCTACGCGGCCGTCCTGAAGGCGAGCTTGCGCCACTTGAAAAAAGTGGAAGAAGAGTGGGAAATCGCGGTTTCCGACGCGCTGTTGCAGCAATCGGTCCGTATCGACCGGTTTTCCGGAATGATCCTGGTCATTGCAGCCGTATCGCCGCTGTTGGGATTGTTGGGGACGGTGACCGGCATGATCGCCACCTTCGATGTCATCACGACGTTCGGTACCGGTGATCCGAAAATGTTGGCCTCGGGGATTTCCGTCGCCCTGGTGACGACCCAGGTCGGATTGATCGTCGCCATTCCTGCCCTGATGCTCGGCAATCTGCTGTCCGGGTGGGCCGAGCGGATCAAGAGCGAGCTGGAACTTGCGGCAATGGAAATCCGCGAGGTCTGGCAGGGTGAGGCGATGGATTCGCCTGCCGATGGCTGTCTCGATATTTCCCCTCAACCGGTCGCGGTCGCTGAAGCATGAAAATCCACGCTGTTTGGATCCACGTCGTGGACTATCTCGAGGCGGGGGGATTCATCATGCCTCCCCTGATGGCGGCATTGTTTTTATTGTGGTTCGCCATCGGTTACCGCTGGCTGCTGCTGCGCCGGGGAACCCGGGAACCGGTGGAGAAGTTGTGGCGGCGGGTACGCCGGGGCGAGCCGCTGGCGGGAAGCGGCATCCTGATCGATGCCGGAAGGCAGCTCGGCGAATGGGCGGCAAAAGGGGCGATTCAGCGGCAACGGGTCGATCGCCTGTTTCAGGCGCTCAAATCCAGATTGACCCGTTTTTCAGTGTTGGCCAATACGCTGGTGGTGACCGCCCCCTTGATGGGGTTGCTGGGAACCGTCTCGGGAATGATAGAAACCTTCGACTCCCTGGCCGACATGGCCTTGTTCAGCCAGACCGGCGGAATTGCCGGCGGTATCTCGACCGCTCTGTTCACGACCCAGATGGGGCTGGCGGTCGCCATACCCGGCTATTTTCTCCTCGCGGCGCTCAAGCGCCGGCAGAAACTCCTGGAGGGGGATCTGCTGCGCTTGCAGGATTTGATTCATGGCACCTTGAATTCGGACGACATCCCTCATGCGTAGACTCAGGCAGAATGACAGCAACACTCAGGGCCAGGTGGACATTTCCCCCCTGATCGACGTGGTGTTTATCTTGTTGATCTTCTTCGTGGTGACCACCACCTTCGTCAAGGATATGAACCTCGACATCAATCGTCCCAGCGCTTCCACCGCCACGGTGGCGCCGAGCAAGGCGGTGCGCCTTTATATCGATAATCAAGGCGCGGTCTACCTCGATGGTCAACCGGTTCGCCTTTGGATGGTGCAAAGCAAGGTTCGTGACTTGTTGAAGGGCGGGGCCAAGGATGTACTGGTGGTGACCGACAGCGAGGTCCATGCCGATCGTCTGGTGGAAGTGGTGGACCAGGCGCGGTTGGCGGGGGCGAAAAACGTCGGTGTCGCGACCCGGAAAGAAGCGGGCTGAGAACGATGTCGGTAACGGTCGTCCGGCAGCGAAAGGAATGGCGCTTGTGGACCGGTGCCCTGACCATTGCGGCTTTCGGTACGTTGCTGGTCATGGGGGTGGTCATCGGCTTGAACGTGTGGACTTCCATGCCGGAGAAGGAGGAGGCATTGCATCCGGTGACGATGGAAGTGGTGGCGCCTCCCAAGCCCAAGCCGAAGAAGAAGGTGAAAAAAACCCGCAAGCGAATGCGCAAACAGCGGCTCAAGCCTGTTCCGACCCCAAATCTGGGGGCGGATCTGTCCGGCATCGATTTCGGCATGCCCGATGTGGGAATGGACGGATTCGGAGTGGACGACGACCTGTTGGGGGACACCTCGGTTTCGGCCATGACCCAGGACACCGTGGACGCGCCCCCTCAGGCGGTCGTCACGGGCGGGTTTCGCTATCCTCCGGCAGCCAAGAAAAAGGGCGTGCAAGGCTATGTGGTCCTTTCCGTTCTGGTGGATGAAACAGGCGCCATCCAGGATGTCCGGCTGATCGAATCCTCTCCGCCGGAAATCTTCGACCAAAGCGCCATGGAAGGTATCCGCCGCTGGCGTTTCAAACCTGCCCAATACCAAGGCAAGCCCGTCAAGGTATGGGTCCAGCAAAAAATCGTGTTCCGACTGGATTGATGGCTATGTCTCTATGTTTTTTGACCCGCCTGGCGCGCAGGGCGGGATTGGTCATGCTTGTCCTGTCTGCGCTTTCATTGCAGGCCATCCCCGCCGACAAACCTGCCAGCATGGAAGAGCAGCTGAACCTGGCCGCGTTGATGGTCAAGGACCACCATTACCAAAGGGTTCTGGGGTTGCTTCTTCCTTTGGTTCCGCCGGAAGAGGAGGGGGAAAAGGAAAGCGCCCGGCGCCGGCGTTACCACACGCTTCTGGCGGTCGCCTATCTGGGCCTGAAGCAATATCATCAGGCGCGCGAGCAGCTTCGCCAGGCCTTGAAGGAAGCGGGCGCGGACCCGCTTTTGTACGTGTACCTCGGTCAGGCCGAGTACAAGCTCAAAAATTATCGCGCCGCCATCGACGCGATCGGCAAGGCGGGGGCGCTGGTGGACAAATATCCGGCGCTTTATGAAATGCTCGCCCAGTCTCATTGGGCACTGAAACAGCCCGACCGGGCCTGGCGCGTGTTGGCGCGGGCGCAGCGGAAGTTTCCAGGCGATTTGCGTTACATGCGCCGTCAGGTCTTTTACCTCATCGAACGTGAGCTTTACGGCCAGGCCTCGGAACTGGGGATGCGGTATCTGTCCCTGAGCCATGGGAGCGCGAAGGACTACGCCGCCCTGGGTAACGCACTGCGCCTGGGGGGACAATTGGAAATGGCCGCCCGGGTGTTGGAGAAAGGGCGGTTGTTGTTCGCCCGTGACATCACCCTGGCCAAACTGCTCGCCCATGTCTATCTGGCCCGCGACATGCCCTTGGCGGGGGCAGCCATCATGGAGCAGGCGGCGGTTTTCGATCCCGATCTGCGAGCGGATGCGGTCGAGCTTTACCGCCGTGCCGGCCGTTATTACAAGGCGCTTTATCTCAATCGTCTGGTCAAGGATCCGAAGACCCGTTTGCGCCAGCGGGTGGCCCTGTTGCTGGCTCTGGAGCGCTACGAGCAGGTAGTGGGCATGCGCAGGCCTTTGCTGCGGGCGGGGTTGTTGAAAGACGACGCGATTCTCTATGCCTTTGCCTACGCCGGTTTCAGGACGGGGCAGTTCGATCTTTCGCGCCGGTATCTGGGGCGGATCAAATCCCCCAGAATCTTTCGCCAGGCAGCCGAACTGCGCCGTTTGATGGACCAGTGCCAGAGTGCACCCTGGCAATGCGCATAACGAATGGAATGACCATGCGGATCAAAATTTGCCTCTTCCTTTTTCTTTTGTTCGCCATGCCCGCGCTGGCCTCGGCTTCTGGCGCAGCGTTGCAACTGTATGTTTTCCTGGAGAATCGTCCCCTGGAGGGGGCCGGGATCGAGGTGGATGGCCGGCCGGTGGCGGTCACCAATGCCGATGGCGCGATCTGGATCGAGCTTTCCCCCGGTCCCCACCGGTTGGTGCTGAAGCGTGGGGAGCGGACCATCGCCGTGCTCGACAGGCGTTTCGAGGAGGGGGAAGACATTCAAATTCTGGTGACGGCCAACGAACGCGGCGATCCTCCCAGAGTGATGGTGGAAAGCAGTGCTGCGGTGGCCGGGGGCGGCATGTCCACCGGGAAGAAGGTGGATGTCCAAAAGTCCGGAAGCGGCGTCCTGGAAGGAACAGTCGTGGCGGTGGAATCGAAGCGCCCCTTGGCGGGAGCCCTGGTTTATCTCAGTGGAATCGACAAACCGGTGGTGACCGATTCGAAGGGAAAATTCAGGATCGATCTGCCCGCCGGCCGTTACAGCGTGTCGGTGAGCGCCAGGGGGTTCAACATGCTCATCAAGGAGGGCGTCGAAATCCTTCGGGAACGACCCGTCCGGCTGGCTTTCGAGATGATCCCGTCCGGGATGGAAATGCCCGCCTACGTGGTGATCGAACCGCATGTCGCCGGCAGTGTCGCCTCGGCCATCAGCGAGGAGCGTAATTCGGCCGAAGTCAGCAACGTCCTGGGGGCCGAGCAGATCAGCCGGGCCGGCGACAGCGACGTGGCGGCGGCCTTGAAAAGGGTTTCCGGGTTGACCATCGTCGGCGGGCAGTATGCCTATATCCGGGGGTTGGGGGAGCGTTATTCCAATATCCTCCTCAATGGAATCAGTGTTCCCTCGCCCAATCCGACCCGCCGGGTCGTTCCCCTGGATCTGTTTCCCTCGGCGATGCTGGACAGCATCAAGGTGGACAAGACGTATTCTTCTCCGCTGCCGGGAGAGTTTTCCGGCGGAACGATCAACCTCCGCACCCGCAGCGTGCCCGATGAATTCCTGTTCCAGCTCAGCGGCAAGATCGGATTCGTGACCGGCACCACCTTCGACAAGGGGTTGCGTTACAAGGGGGGGGATTACGACTGGATCGGCGTCGAAGACGGTACCCGGGATCTGCCCGGTTCCATCAAGAAGGCCATTTCCGGCGGCACCGTGCTGCGTCCCCAGACCCCCGTCGCCCCCGAGGGATTCACCCCCGAGGAAATGAAGCAGTTCGGGGAGGATCTGACCGACGTGTGGGACGTGCGCCAGGAAACGCTGCCCCCGGACGGACGGATCAGCATGGCCATGGGGGACAAGTATCACTTCGGGGATTTCAGCGTCGGTTTCTACGCTCTGGGGCGGTGGGATCAAAGCTGGGACAACAACGACGAAATCCGCCGGATGTATAGCACCAGCGGCAAGACGCTTTCCCTCACCGACGATTACAAGGTGCAACGCACCATTCGCGACGTCAAAACCAATGCCTATTTGAACCTGGAGGCGGATTACCGCGACGACCACAAGATCTTCGGCAGGGTGATGCTGGTCCGCCAGACCACCGACGAAGCCCGCTTTCTGGAAGGCTTCACCAACACCGAAGGGGCGAACATCCGCCGGGTGCGGTTGTGGTACCAGGAAAACGAGCTGCTCGACTGGCAGGTGGGTACCGAACACACCTTTCGGGGTTTGAACGACCTCTGGGTTCATTTCCTCTATTCCGGCGCCACCGCCAGCCTTTACGCGCCCAAGGAACGGCGCTATCGCTATGATGAAATCATGGATGGCGTCTATGAGTTTTCCCGCAAGGCGGACAACGACCAGATCATCTACAGCAACATGGACGATCAGGACGACAGCTGGCGCCTGGATGTGAAGCTGCCCTTCAATTTCTTCCAGGACCGCTTGCGGGGCAGCCTGGCCGGTGGGTATTGGCGGACCGACCGGAATCGGGATTCCTCCATCCGTCGTTTCCGTTACGTTCCTTCGGGGCCCAATTCCCGTGACCGGGAGATTCTGACCCAGCTTTCGCTGGAAGACATTCTGGTTCCCGAAAATATCGGAAGACAGGGGTTCCAACTCAAGGAAGTGACCCGGGCCACCGACAATTATACGGCTTTTCAGAAACTCAGGGCCTACTACACCCAGCTCGATACGCTGTTTTTCGATACCCTCCGCCTCACGGGCGGGGTGCGGATCGAGGAGAACACCCAGAGCGTCACCACCTTCGAGTTGTTCAATCCCAACAACAAGCCGATCGTGGCGGGTCTGGACAGTCGCGATGCCCTGCCGGGGGTGACTTTGACCTGGTTGATCTCGGAGCGCCAGCAGCTGCGGCTGGCCTGGAGCAAAACCCTTTCCCGGCCGGACTTCCGGGAGTTGTCGCCGGCGCCTTATACCGATCCCGAAACCGATCAGGAAACCGTCGGCAACCCGAATCTGCAACAAGCCGAGATCGACAATTACGATGCCCGTTGGGAATATTATTTCTCCACCCGGGAGAATCTCACCTTCGGCATCTTCTACAAGGAGATGACCAATCCGATCGAGAAGGTGCTGTTGCCGGGACCCGCCGGTCTCCTGCAGCTGCAAAACGCCGGGAATGCGGAATTGTACGGTCTGGAAATGGATTTCAGGAAAAATCTGGATTTCATCCATCCGTGGCTGACCGGGTTCTACGTGGGGGGGAACTACACCTACTCCATCTCCAAGCTGACCCTGTTGCCGGAGAACCTTCAAACCCTCACCAACGAAGAACGTCCCTTGCAGGGACACTCGAAGCACATCATCAACGCCCAGCTGGGCTACGACAATGCGGAATGGGGCACCCAGGCCACGTTGTTGTATAACACCTTCAGCAAACGGATTTCCCAGGTGGGTTCTCTGGGGGCGCCGGATATTTACGAGCAGCCGTTCCATCAGCTCGATTTCGTCGTCCGCCAGTCGCTGGACGAGCACTGGTCGGTACAGCTGAGAATGCGCAATCTGCTGGACAGCAAGGTCAAGTTCACCCAGGGAGGAGAAACGGTCCGTGAATACCGGCGGGGGCGGGAATTCGCGGTTTCGATCAATTTTGCCCTGTGAGTCTGGATATGCGTCGCGTATGAACCGCTGCCGGAATCCGGAAATCGGGAAAGAGTTATTTGCTCAACGTCTCAACACACTCTTTCAGCCCATCATCGATGTGAAACAGGGCGCCTGGTTGGGATACGAGGCGCTGACGCGGGGGCCCGCCGATTCACACTGGCATATGCCCGACCGATTGTTTCAGGCCGCAACGCAATGCGGTTGTCTGGATCGACTGGAGAAAACCTGCGTCGCGCTCGCCCTGTCCGCTTTCAGGGCCAGGTCGTTCGAGGGCCGGCTCTTCCTCAATCTGTCCTGCGACACCCTCATGAATGGAGCGAGCGACGGGCTGCTGCAGCAAATTCTGGAATTGGCCCGAATCGAAAGACTCCGGCCGAACGATATCGTCATCGAATTGACCGAGCAGCAACCTTCCTCCAGCCTGTCCCGGTTGGTAAAAAGCAGTCAGTGTTTCCGGGACGCGGGGTTTGCGCTCGCCCTGGACGACCTCGGCGAAGGGTATGCCTCCCTGAAAATCTGGTCCACCCTGAAGCCCGATTTCATCAAGATCGATCGTCATTTCATCAGCGGCATCGACCAGGATGCCGTATTGCGCGACTTCGTGCAGGCCATGACCAACATTGCCCGTTCCATCGACTGCGAAGTCATTGCCGAAGGGGTGGAAACGGCCAGTGAGGCCAGAATCGTGACCGCCATGGGCATCCGCTATCTGCAAGGCTGGTACTTCGCCCGTCCGCGGGAGGAACCTGTCCCTGTGCCGATGCGGCTGATTCATACCACGCGGAACAGCTGTCATGAGAACGAGCATGTGCATCATCTGGTCACCAACCGGGAATGGATTGCCCCCGACACCCTGGTCAAGCATGTCGCCCGGAGATTTCATCGACAGGCCTCGCTCCAGGCGCTGGCGGTCGTCGGTCAGGATGGCACGCCCGTCGGCTTGATCAACCGTCACCTGTTACTGGAACAGCTCAGCCGCCCCTACCTGATGGATCTTTTCGCCCGCAAGCCCATCGAGACGATGCTGGATACGCGCCCCCTCGTCATCGAGGGCACGGCGCGCATGGAACAGGCCAGCCGGCTGGTGACCAGCCAGGCGAAATTGCAAATCTACGATCATTTCATCGTCACCGAAAAGGGGCGCTTTTATGGGGTCGCATCCGTCGTGGACCTGCTGAGGGCCATTACCGAATTACAGGTGAAAAGCGCGCGTCATGCCAACCCCCTGACCCTGCTTCCCGGTAACGCCCCCATTAACGATACCCTGAGAAACCTGCTGTCGGTTGGACAACCCTTTACGGTGGTCTATGTGGATCTCGATCATTTCAAGCCCTACAACGACGAGTATGGCTATGCCTCAGGGGATCAGATGCTGCTCCTGGCCGCCGATATCTTCAAGCAACACTGTCAAGAAGCGGGTGAATTCGTCGGTCATGTCGGTGGAGACGATTTCGTTTTGATCTTTCAACATGATCGATGGCTGGAAAAACTCAAGCTTATACTTTCCGACTTCCATGAGAGGCGCACGAATCTTTACCATCCCGAACACGTCCAGGCCGGTGGATTCCAGGGAATCGATCGCTTCGAGCAACCCCGTTTTTTCCCCTTGGTTTCCATATCCATGGCCGCGATGCCCGTGAAAGCCGGCTGTTTCGACAGCCCCCAGGCGATTTCCGCCAGCCTGTCCAGCCTCAAACAGCGGGCCAAAGAGGAAGTTGGCAGCGTCATCGTATGGAAGCCCCCAGGCGGTGAAACGATGATGTCACGCCCCTTCCCTGACCCGTAGCGCATCAAAGCGGCTGCCGCCATATCGCTGCGCTCCTGCAGGTTCCACCTCGGCCTCTTTTCCGGGAGAATCGGACTACCTGCCTGCTGGATTAAGGCGTTACACATTTGAATGAAGTGGGTCTGATGTTTTTTCCCCTTATGTTGACATCAGTGGCCGGATCAATGCACAGTAGTGACCCGCTTTGATGTCACTTGGGAGAGGGCGTATTACCCCGCCGCGTCGTTTCACTTTTTCCGCTTGTTTCCATGTCCGTTTGCCGAAGGCCTGTTTCGGATACGCCGGGGCTTTGAGGTTTCGGGTGAGGCTGAGGCCATGAGTCTTTCCCGGCAGTTGTTTTTCATCCTGTTCGCTGTGATGGCGGTGACCGCCGCTCTGGTCGCCTTGCTGGTCACCTCCGGTGACGAGAAAACCATCTTGGGGACGCTCGGCACCATGATTAGCATTTTGGGATTCGGTACTGTGATGGTCAGGCGGATCTCCAGGCCGCTGGCGACATTGACGGTTTTGGTCAACCGTTTCGCAAGGAACGAACCCATCGATCCCCGAGACATTCCCAGGCAGGGGGCGGATGAGATTCGCCGACTGGGAAAAGCCTTCGCCCACATGATTTCTCAGCGCCAAGTGCTCGAGGCGGAAATCAGGGAGCAGGAAGGTTTTTTGAACCGGTTGTTCGACAGTTCCCCCATTGGTTTGGCCCTGTGCGAGATGGATGGTTCCCTGGTGAAGGTCAACCCCGCCTATGCGGCTATTTTGGGGCGAACGGTGGAGGAGACGTTGCGGCTGACCTATTGGGACATCACCCCCGAAAAATATCTTCTCCAGGAACAGGCGCAGCTCGAGTCGTTGCGGCTGCGAGGGCGTTATGGACCTTACGAAAAGGAATATATCCACGCCGACGGGCATCTGGTGCCGGTCCGGCTGACGGGACTGCTCGTGGAGCGGGCAGGGAAGCAGTATATCTGGTCCTTGGTGGAGGATCTTTCTACCTTCCGCCATGCGTCGATTCTGGAAAAGCGCCTGTGCCACATCTTCGAGCATTCCTACGAGGAATTCTATCTCTTCGATGGTGAAAGCATGCGCTTCCTCCAGATATCCCGGGGAGCGCTGGAAAACCTGGGATACAGTATGGAGGAAATGTGGCAACTGACGCCGCTCGATCTGAAGACCGATTACACCGCCGAGTCGTTCGCCGAATTGGTTGCCCCCATTCGCAAGGGCGAACGTCCACTGCTGATCTTCGAAACCCGGCACCGGCGCAAGGATGGCAGCTTCTATCCAGTCGAAGTCCGGCTGCAATACTCGGACGAGGGGGGAGTCGCCTTCTTTTTCGCCATCATCATGGACCTCACCGAGCGCAAGCGCAACGAAAAGGAATTGGCGGAACATCGTCTTCATCTGGAGTCTTTGGTCGCCCGCAGGACGGCCCAGCTCGAGGCGGTCAACAGAGAGCTGGAATCGTTCTCCTATTCCGTTTCCCACGATCTCAGAGCCCCCTTGCGCGCCATCGACGGATTCAGCCTGGCGCTGATGGAAGACTATGGCCGGAAATTGGACGGTACTGCGCTGGATTTCCTCGGCCGAATAAGACGTGGTGCACAAAACATGAGTCAGCTGATCGATGATTTGCTGCAATTGTCTAGAATCAGCAAAAGCGACTTGCAATTGCAGACCGTCGATCTGGCCATAATGGCGACGGAAGTCTGGGCCGAACTCCAGGCGACCGACCGTCAGCGCAAGGTGAATCTGGTGCTGGGGGAAAATCTACAGGTCATGGGGGACGCGAGATTGCTGCGTATCCTGCTCACCAATCTGCTTGGCAATGCCTGGAAGTTTACCTCGGGAAAAGAGGTGGGAAGGGTGGTTTTCGACCGTCTTCAGGACCAGAAAGGGGTTTATTATATTGCCGACAATGGGGCGGGGTTCGACATGCGTTACGTGGACAAGCTCTTTGGTGCCTTCCAGCGGTTGCATCATGCTTCCGATTTTCCGGGTACCGGCGTGGGGCTTGCTATCGTCCAGCGCATTATTTGTCGTCATGGCGGCCGGATCTGGGCCGAGGCGGAGGAGGGAGAGGGGGCCACCTTCTACTTCTCCTTGGGTGAGGGGAGGCCGCCGGCTCGTCATCGGGAACTTGGTGAGGAACGGCAGCGTGAGTGACAAGATCGTGCTTTTGGTGGAAGACAACCCTGATGACGAGGCACTGACACTGCGTGCCCTGGCCAGGCACGATCTGGCCGATCAGGTCGTGGTGGCGAGAGATGGTCAGGAAGCGCTGGATTTCCTGTTCGGCGAAGGGCGATACAAGGGCCGGGACGCGTCGATTCTGCCCCGCCTCATCCTGCTGGATCTGAAGCTCCCCAAGATCGATGGTCTCCAGGTATTGGAGCGTCTTCGGGCGCATCCGCCTACCCGCCGGATACCCGTCGTCATCCTGACTTCCTCCGGAGAGGCGCGGGACATGCGCCGCAGTTATGATCTGGGTGCCAACAGCTATGTTCGCAAGCCGGTGGATTTCGCCCGATTCATCGAAGCAGCACGGCACCTGGGATCGTATTGGCTGGTTCTGAACGAGGTTCCTGATGGAGAGGAATAACCGCAGCACATTGCGTGTCCTGATCGTCGAGGATTCCGAAGACGATGCGTTGCTGCTGCTGCGGGAGCTGAAAGCCGGTGGCTACATACCGGCAATGCAGCGGGTGGACACCGCCGCCGAGATGGAATCTGCCCTCAGGGCGCGTTCCTGGGATCTGATCATTGCCGATCATAACATGCCCGGGTTCGATTCCCGGCAGGCCCTGCAACTGGCCAGGCAGTACGACCGCAACCTCCCTTTTATTTTGGTTTCCGGTAGCGTGGGCGAAGAAGTGGCCGTGGATGCCATGAAGGCCGGAGCCAATGACTATGTGATGAAGAACAACCTGACCCGGCTCATTCCAGCCATTGAGCGTGAATTGCGCGAGGCGGAAAACCGGCGGGCCCATCAGAGGGCGGAGGAAACCATACGTCATCTGGCGTTTCACGATCACCTGACCGGTCTGGTCAACCGGGCCAAGTTCGAGCGCTTGCTTACCGAGGTTGTCAATTCGAGTGTAAAGGGCGGGAACCACGCCCTGCTCTATCTCGATCTGGATCAGTTCAAGGTTGTCAATGACACCTGCGGACATCAGGCCGGTGATGAGCTGTTGCGACGGATAGCGCGGAAACTGCAGCAGAAGATCCGTGGCAGTGACGTGTTTGCCCGGCTGGGGGGAGACGAATTCGCGGTGTTGTTGAAGGATTGCCCGACTGAACGGGCGATCCGACTGGCGCAATCTTTGATCGAGAGTCTGAACGCTTACCGGTTCGTGTGGGGAGAAAGTGGTGTTTTCCGGGTCGGAGTGAGCATCGGTGTGGTGCCCATTCATCCCGGAGGCAACCCCCGGATTCTGCTCAGCCTGGCCGATATGGCCTGTTACGCCGCCAAGGATCGCGGCGGCAACCGGGTGCATGTCTATGACGAAGAAGACCGGGACATCCTTCAGCGGCGGGGGGAGATGTACTGGCTGCAAAGGCTGCAGACGGCCATGTCGAATGGCGCTCTGGTACTCTATCACCAGCGGATCGCGCCATTACAGGGAGGGGTGGGTCACTGGGAGCTGCTGCTGCGGATGCGGAGCGGTGAAAACGACCTGATCAATCCCGATCACTTCATTCCGGCGGCGGAACGGTACAACCTCATGCCTGAAATCGACCGTTGGGTGATCGGGCAAGCCTGCAGGCAGCTTCGGCGGATGCAGGATCTGCCAGGATCGGGGCGAAACAGGGGCGGGTGTTTCATCAACCTGTCGGCCAATTCCCTCAGCGATCCCGATCTGATCGAGTTTATCCGCCAACAACTGAGAATCCATGGCGTCGTTCCCGATTCCATCGGTTTCGAGATCACCGAAACGGCGACCGTGGCGGATTTCGAGGAGGCGCTGCGGTTGATCGAAACACTGCGCCGTCTCGGCTGCAAGGTGGCCTTGGACGACTTTGGGACGGGCATGAGTTCATTTGCCTATCTCCGTTCCCTGCCGGTGGATTACATCAAGATCGACGGCAAATTCGTCAGCGCCATGCTTTCCAGCGAGATCGACGCGGCGATTGTGGAGGCCGTCAATGTCATCAGTCACATCGCCGGCATTCGGACCATCGCCGAATGCGTCGAAAGCCGGGAGATCCTGCGGCGCTTGATCGCCATGAAGGTGGATTACGCTCAAGGATGGGCGATAGGGCGGGCGCAGCCGGTGGAGTCGTTTTTCGCCGCTGGCGCTTCTTGAAGCCGGTTCGGATTTTTTCTCTCTGCCGCGGCTTCAGATCGATCGATGAGAAGCCGTTGGGGAACCGCCCCCCTCGGGGGGCAGTCGTTGATGACGGATCAGCGCATGAGTTGTCTGCGCTTGGGAATCAGTACCAGCCCCAAGAGGGGGGGCGGCGGGCCAAAAAAAAGAGGCCGTCCCTGGCTTCCATGAGGGGTTGTATAGGACAGGATCAGTAATCAATCGTCTTTTTCGTCACCGAATTCATGGTGGCGGTGGCGTTTCATGAACGTGGTGCGAAAGCCGGTGATGACGAGGATGTCGTCGGTGGGGTAGCCGTCCACCTGTCCGCAATCGCTGGTCGGGGGGCAGTTGTCGTCTTTACTGTGCTGAATCGCCAGGATGGCGGCCCTTCCGTCGGCGGTGAAGGCAAAGCCGGTGGGCTCGGCAGTCGCCTCTCAACCGGATCGCTGCAACAATTGACGCGCCTGCTGATCGGCGTGATAGGAGGAGCGGACCAAAGGGCCTGCCGCCACCTGCTTGAACCCCATTTCCCGGGCGAGGTGGGCCAGCTGGTCGAATTCTTCCGGGGGGACGTACCGCCGGACTGGCAGATGGTCCCGGCTCGGTTGCAGGTATTGCCCCAGGGTGAGCATGTCGCATCGGTGGCGGCGGAGGTCTTGCAGCACCGCCAGGACTTCTTCCCGCGTTTCTCCCAGCCCCAGCATCAGTCCCGATTTGCTGGCGACGCCGGGCAGTCGCGCCTTGACCGCCGCCAGCAGTCTGAGCGAGCCTTCGTAGTCGGCACCCGGCCGGGCCTGCCGGTACAGCCTGGGGACGGTTTCCAGATTGTGATTGAAGACTTCGGGGGGGTGGGCGGCGAGAATCTCCAGCGCCCTGGCTTCCCGCTTGCGGAAGTCGGGGGTGAGGATCTCTACGAAGGTGTCGGGGGAATGGTGGCGGATGGCGGCGATGCAGGCGGCGAAATGGGCCGCGCCGCCGTCTCTGAGATCGTCGCGGTTGACCGAGGTGACGACCACATAGCGAAGGCCCAGTTCGGCGACCGCCTCGGCCAGTTGCCGGGGCTCGTCCGGGTCGGGCGGCCTCGGATGGCCGTGGGCCACGTCGCAGAAGGGGCAGCGGCGGGTGCACAGATCGCCCAGGATCATGAAGGTGGCGGTGCCGTGACCGAAGCACTCGCCCAGATTGGGGCAGGCGGCTTCCTCGCAGACGCTCGCCAGCCGGTGCCGGCGCAGCAACCGTTTGACCCGGGTGACGTTGGGATCCGAAGACAGTTTGATTCTCAGCCAGTCGGGTTTGCGCAGGGGGGTGTCGGTGGTTTCCACTTTGACCGGTATCCGGGCCAGTTTGGCGGCGCCACGCTGGTGGGTCTGCGGCCGGCTGCGCGAGGGGGCTTTCAGTTCGTCAGCTGGGTGGCTCATAAGCGAGGTCTTCGTCGGGTAAATGATTCAGATTGGCGGAAATCGTATCGATTTGCAACTGTTCCAGCAGGCAGCCCAAAAGGGGAACCGCCACTTCATGGACCTGGACCGACACGCCCAGGTCGGCCAACCGGGTGACGGCCAGGCCCCTGAAACCGCAGGGATCGATGAGCCGAAAGGGGGCGAGATCCAGATTCACGTTGAGGCTGAGTCCGTGGTAGCTGCGCGACTTCCTGACCCGGAGCCCCAAAGAAGCGATCTTGGCGCCGTCGACATAGACGCCGGGTGCGTCGCGGCGGGCTTCGGCCCGGATTCCGTATTGCCGCAGCAGGGCGATGGTGGCGTTTTCCAGGGCGCTGACCAGATCGCGCACGTTCATACCGCGGCGGGCCAGATCGATCAGGGTGTAGACGATCAACTGGCCATGGCCGTGATAAGTGATCAGTCCACCCCGGTCGGTCTGGATCAGGGGAATGGCGTTCATCTCGGCGGGTTGTGATTTGCCGCCGTTGCGGGAGCGGCCGCGCACCCCCACGGTATAGACGGGCGGATGCTCCAGCAACCAGATCTCGTCTTCGCTTCGCGGGGTTCGCGACTCGGTGAAATCCCGCATGGCGCGCCAGGTGGCGAGGTAGTCGCGGTTTCCCAGCCAGCGGAGGATGACGGTCCTCACAAGACCATGACGACGTCGGGGTGAGCGCGCAGATCGGTGTAGATGGCCTCGAGCTGGGCGCGGCTCTGGGCCCGGATGGTGACGGTCACTGCGCTGTATTTGCCGCCCCGGCTGGGACGGGTGGAGACGGCGCTTTCACCCAGATCCGGGGCGTGGCGGCGGACGATGGCGACCACCGCCAGCTCGAACGCCTCGGTGCCGGGGCCGAACGCCTTGACCGGCCAGTCGCAGGGAAATTCCAGGATGTCTTCGTTCATGGCAACCCGCGGAAGGTTCGCTTGTAAGACTGAAAGATCCGGTACATCCGCTCCCACAGCGGGCCGGGACGGCCGTCGCCGATGGGGTGTCCGTCCACTTCCACCACCGGCACCAGCTCGCGGGTGGAGCTGGTCAGCCAGATCTCTTCGGCGCTTGTCAGTGCCTCCACCGGCAGGTTCTGCTCGCGATTTTCGATGCCGTGTCCGGTCGCAAGTTCCAGCACCAGATCGCGGGTGATCCCGGGAAGCAGGTGAGGGCCCGTGGGCGGTGTCACCACGATCCCGTCGATGATGGCGAAAACGTTGCTGGCCGCCCCCTCCGTGACGTGACCGTCGCGGATCAGGATCGTTTCCTGGCACCCCCGGTCGACGGCCTGCTGGCGCAACAACACGTTGGCCAGCAGGGTGATGGCCTTGATGTGGCACCATTGCCAGCGGATGTCCCGATGGGTGATCGCCTTGGCCGGCTGGGGGATTTCATCGCTCATGGGAGTGGCCCAGGCCAGGATGGTGGGATTCGTGACGGCCGGGAAGGCGTGATCGCGCTTTCCCGCGGCCCCCCGGGTGATCTGCATATAGATCGCCTGATCCGCCTGGCCCTGGAGAAGTTCCTTCAGAATGGTTTCCCACTGGCGGGGGGAGAGGGGCGGCTCCATGCGGATGGCGCGCAGGCTGTTTTCAAGCCGTGCCAGATGTTGGTTCAGGCGAAAGGGCTTGCCGCCGTAGGCGGGGATCACCTCGTACACCCCGTCACCGAACAGGAAACCCCGGTCCAGAGCGGAAAGCCTGACCTGACTCAGGGGCAGGAAGTCGCCATTGTGATAAGCGAGGGGGTCACTCATCGGGCTGATTCCTCCATTGTTCGAACAGCAGCCAGCCCTCGTCCATCACCCGCTGGAGTAGCCCTCCGACGGGCACTTCCCGCAGGGCCACGACGGGATGCCGGAGAATGGATTTTTTGTCCAGCCGCACCCTGAGAACACCCAGTTCCTGGCCTTTTTTGACCGGCGCGGTGATCCAGGGGTCGAGATCCACCTGGGTGGAAAGCTTGTCTTCCTGCTCCTTGGGCACCGTCACGTAGAGCGGCTCGGTGATGCCCACCGGAAGTTTTTCCGTGGCCCCTTTGTAGACACGGGCTTCCTGGAGCGGTTTGTTTGCGTCGAGGAGCTTGCGGGTGGTGAAGAAACGAAATCCGTAATTGAGCAATGCCTGGGAGGCGCTGGCCCGGGCATTCTCGCTTTCGGTACCCATGACCGTGGAAATCAGCCGCATCGGATCGCGTCTGGCCGATGCCACCAGGCAGTATCCCGCTTCCTCGGTATGACCGGTCTTGACGCCATCGACGCTGGGGTCGCGCCACAGGAGGCGGTTACGGTTGTGCTGGGTGATGCCGTTGAAGGTGAATTCCTTGATTTTGAACCACTCGTAGTACCGGGGGAATTCCGCGATCAGGGCCTGGGTCAACAGGGCCAGGTCGTGGGCGGTGGAATAGTGCTGGGGATCGGGCAGGCCGGTGCTGTTGACGAAATGGGTATTCTTCATCTTCAGCTGTTTGGCGTGCTGATTCATCAGCTCGGCGAAGGTGTGTTCGTCCCCGGCGATATGTTCGGCCAGGGCGATACTGGCGTCGTTGCCCGACTGGACGATGACGCCCTTGAGCAGATCCTCCACCGAGACTTTCTTGTCGACCTCGATGAACATTCTCGACCCCGGCGCCTTCCAGGCTTTCTTGCTCACCGTCACCTTGTCTTCCAGCTTCAGGCTGCCCCGTTTCAGCTCCCTGAAGACGGTGTAGACGGTCATGATCTTGGTCAGGCTGGCGGGGGGCATGCGCTCGTCGGCATGGTGTGAGGCCAACACCTTGCCGCTGTGGAAATCCATCAGAAAGTAGCTTTTGGCCGCGATCTTCGGCGGTGGCGGCGTGATGGCCCCGCCTGGCGGGGAAATCAGGCAGAGAGCAAGGATCCAGAATGCGGCGAACAGGGATTTCATCGATGTCATAACCATTGTTTCGATTCAGTTGTTGTAAACGACGGTGGGGTTGAAGCCATGCCGGCGCAGTTTCCGGGTCACGGTATCCAGTTGCTCCCGGGTTTCCAGCGGTCCGATGCGGACCCGGAACAGCCGCCGTCCGTTGCCTTGCGATGAGTGAATGACGGGCCTGGGCAGGTTGGCCCGGCTCAGGCGGGCCGACAACCGGCGGGCGTTCTGGAAGTCGCTGAAGGCGCCAAGCTGGAGAAAGGTTTCCCTGGGCAGCCGCCGTGGCCTGTCGGGCTCGATCACCCGGATCTCCACCGGTGCGGTGCCGCTGTCGCTGACGCCCAGTTTGACCGCCGCGGCATAGGAAAGATCGATGATCCGGCCCGGGTGGAAGGGGCCCCGGTCGTTGATCCTCACCACGGCCTTGCGGCCGTTCGCCAGGTTGGTGACCTGGACGTAGCTTGGGATGGGCAGGGTCTTGTGGGCGGCGGTCATGGAGAACATGTCATAGATCTCGCCGCTGGCCGTCGCCTTGCCGTGGAACTTTTTCCCATACCAGGAAGCGGTTCCCCTTTGTACGAATCCTCTGCCGTCCTTCAGGACACGATAGCGTTTCCCCAGTACGACGTAGGAATCGGGGTTGGCGGTGCGGCTGCGGCGCTCGAATTTCGGCACCGGGTCCGGGATCGAGGCGATATCGAGGCCGTGATCGGGTGGCCCGTCCTCGATCCGGGAGCGGCAACCGGTGGTCAGCAGCAGGGCGGCGGCCAGCAGCAACGACGCCTGCCGGATCCTTCCCGTGGAGGTGGCGTCCTGGCGGTTCATTTTTCCGCCGGCTTGCCCATGCGTCGTTTGATTTCCCGGCTCAGCTGATAGACGGCCATGGCGTACAGCGGGCTGTGGTTGTAGCGGGTGATAACATAGAAATTCTCGTAGCCGAGCCACGCCTGTCGGGCGTCTTTTCCCTCCAGGGCGAAAACGCTGGCCTTGAGCGATTCGTCCTGCTTTTCCGGCAGGGTCAAGCCTTTGCGTTTCCATTCGTGCAGCGTATGGCTGGGCTTGAGCGTGCCATCGGCGAAGGCTGTGGCCGAATCCTGGAGGCGGGTGGCCACGGGTTTGCCCCGTTGCCAGCCGTGGCGGGAAAAATAGTTGGCCACGCTGGCGATGACATCACCCGGATTGCTCCAGATGTCGCGCTTTCCGTCGCCGTCGAAATCGGCCGCATAATGCCGGTAGCTCGATGGCATGAACTGTGGCCAGCCCATGGCTCCGGCATAGGAACCCCGGGGATGGCGTGGATCGAGCGCCTCCTCCCGGCTGAGGAGGAAGAACTGTTCCAGTTCCTTGCGAAAGAACGGGGCGCGTTTGGGGTAGGCGAAGGCCAGGGTGGACAGGGCATCGAGCACCCGGAAGGAGCCGGTGCGGCTTCCGTACAGGGTTTCCACGCCCAAGATGGCGACGATGATTTCCGGTGGCACGCCGTATTCTTCGTGCACCTTGTCCAGGATCGCCTGGTGACGCCGCCAGAAATCGACGCCTTCCCCGATCCGCCGTTCGGTCAGGAAAATTTTCCGGTATTGATGCCAGGGCTTGGCTTCGGCGGGGCGCTGGATTGCCTTGAGAATGTTTCGTTTGATTTCGGCGCCGGAAAGCGCATCCGTGAGGTAGGATGCCTCGAAACCGTGGTGCCTGACCATCTGTTCGATGAATTGCCGCGCCTGTGGGTGCTCGTCCAGTGGAAGGGCCTGGACGCACCCGGCGGTCATCGCCATGATCGCAGCGAGAATGCGGAGGGAGGTGTTCATCAGGAAGGAACCAGTCTGCGATGAGTATAAAGGGACATCATGATACCAAAGCCCGCCATCACTGTGACCATGGAGGTGCCGCCATAGCTGACCAGGGGCAGGGGGACGCCGACTACCGGAAGCAGCCCGATGACCATGCCGACGTTGACGAAGACATAAACGAAAAAGGTCAGTGCCAGGCCGGCGCTGAACAAACGGCTGAAGGAATCCTGGGCCTGCATCGCCATGTAGAACCCTCGGGCGATGATCGCCAGATAGAGCGCCAACAGGGTGATACCGCCCATCAGGCCGAATTCTTCGGCCCAGACGGCGAAAATGAAGTCGGTGTGGGGCTCCGGGAGGAACTCCAGGTGGGACTGGCTGCCGCCCAGCCAACCTTTTCCCCAGGGGCCGCCGGAGCCGATGGCGATCTTGGCCTGGATGGTATGGTAGCCGCGGCCCAGTGGGTCTTTCTCGGGATTCAGGAACATCAACAGGCGGTCCCGCTGGTAGTCGTGCAACAGAAACCACAATGCCGGCAGGGCGGCCAGCCCGAGGGCCGTCAGCGCTCCCAGAAGGCGCCAGGGAATTCCGGCGAAGAACAATACGGCGAACCCTGCGCTGGCCACCAGCAGGGCAGTTCCGAGGTCGGGCTGCTTGGCGATCAGCAGGGTGGGAAGAAGAATCCACAGGCCGGCGAAGGCGATGGTTTTCGGTTGGGGCGGCAGGGGGTTCTGGGACAGGTAGCGGGCCACCAGCATCGGAGTGAAGATTTTGACGAACTCCGAGGGCTGGAAGCGCACGAAGCCCAGGTCGAGCCACCTTTGCGCGCCCTTGCCGACATCCCCCAGAATCAGCACCGCAAGGAGCAGAACGATTCCCCCGGCATATAAATAAGGCGCCCAGCGGTACAGGGTGCGAGGGTGGATCTGGGCGATCCCCCCCATGACGGCGAAGGCGATTCCCAGTCTGATGCCCTGTTTGTAGACCAGCCGGATTTCAGCGTCTGCGGCGCTGTATAAAACCAGCAGGCCGACAGCGGCCAGGACGAGCAAACCCGTGAGCAGGACGGGATCGAGATGGATGCGCTGCCACAGGCTGCGGGGGCGGGAAGATAAATGAGAGGCGCTGCTGATCATGGTTGCTCCAGATATTTCTCGATGATCCGTCTGGCGATCGGCGCGGCCACCGAGCCGCCATGGCCGGCGTTTTCGGCGATCACCGCGATGGCGATCCGGGGCGCGTCGGCGGGCGCGAAGGCGATGAACAGGGCGTGATCGTGAAGTTTCTTGGCCAGTTTGTCCGCCCGGTACTCCTCTTCCTGTTTGACCGTGAAAACCTGGGCCGTTCCCGTCTTGCCGGCGATCTGGAAGTCGATCCCCTCGCCTATGCGGCGGGCAGTTCCGTGTGGGCTGTGGACGACGGCGACCATGGCGTCGATGATCGTCTGGAGGCGGCGGGGCGAGAGCTTGATTTTCTGCGGCGCGCCGCCGTCGCCCAGCGGGGTGGGTTGTCCCCCGCCGACGGTGTGGTCGGCCACCTTGGGGGTGATGGCGGTTCCACGGTTGGCGAGGATGGCGACGGCTCTTGCCAACTGCAATGGCGTCACCTGGAGGAATCCCTGGCCGATTCCGGTGATCACGGTTTCGCCGGGATACCAGGGTTGCCGGCGGGTGCGCCGTTTCCATTCGCGCGAAGGAAGCAGGCCGGATTTCTCGCCGGTGAGGTCGATGCCGGTTTTCCGGCCGAAGCCGAACCGGAACAGGAAATCGTGGATTCGGTCGATGCCCATGTCGTGGGCCAGATCGTAGAAATACACGTCGCAGGATTGGACGATGGCCTTCCTGAGGTCGACCGGGCCGTGGCCCCACTTTTTCCAGTCGCGGTAACGGTGGGAAACGCCGGGAAGCTGATAGTAGCCCGGGCAATAGGTTTCCGTATGGCCGTCGATGATCCGGTATTCGAGCCCGGCCAGGCCGATGAATGGCTTGATCGTGGAGCCCGGGGGGTAGCGGCCCCGCAGGGTGCGGTCGAACAGCGGGCGGTCCGCTGAGGCCTGCAACGCCTTGTAGTCTTCGCCGCGGATTCCGTACACGAATGCGTTGGGGTCGAAACCCGGTTTGCTGGCCAGAACCAGCACCTTGCCGGTGGATGGCTCGATCGCCACCACGGCGCCGTTGTGTTCTCCCAGCCCCTGGTAGGCGATTTCCTGCAGGGTCACGTCCAGGTTCAGATGCAGATCGGCCCCGGGGGTGGGCGGGTTTTCCTTGAGGGTTCTCAATTCCCGCCCTCTGGCGTTGGTTTCGATTTCGGCGTAGCCGGTGTGGCCATGGAGGATCGTTTCGTAGGCGAGTTCGATGCCCACCTTGCCGACATGGGTGGTGCCCCGGTATTCGGCGACGTCCAGCCGTTTCAGTTCCCGTTCGTTGATGCTGCCCACATAACCCACGACGTGGGAAAACAAGGGGCCGTAAGGGTAATGGCGGACCAGGCGGGCGTGAATGTCCACCCCGTGGAAGAAAGGCCGCTTGACCGCGAAACGGGCCACTTCCTCGTCCGTCAGGTGCAATTTGAGGGGCACGCTCTCGAAGCGTTTGTGGCGCTTCAGCGATTTCCTGAAGCGGCTGATCTCCTCTTCTTCGATGGGCAGGAGGGCTTGCAGCCGCTTCAAGGTTTCCTCCAGATCGCCGACCTGTTCGGGCACGATCTCGAGCGTGTAGACCGACACGTTCTCCGCCAGAATCTTGCCATGCCGGTCATAGATCAGTCCCCGTGTGGGGGGAAGAGGGGAGATCTTGACCCGGTTGTCGTGGGCGAGCATGGCGTAATACTCGTGCCCGAATACCTGGAGGTAAATCAGGCGGGCGATCAGGCCCACGGTCAACAAGCCGATGAACACCGAGGCGGCGGTGACGCGGTTGATGATCAAGCGGTTTTCGTGGGCGGCGTCTTTGAGACGGAATGGGGGCATGGTCAATACGGGGTCACGGGGCGCCACCTCAGGGCGCCACAAGCCATCAGAACGAGCGGCCAGGCCAGGGTTCCCGTCACCGAGGGCAGCCAATAAGTCCAGGAGAAGGGTGGTTTGCCTTGCAGGATTTCGATGAAGAACAGGATCAGTTGTGCACTCAGGAGGAACAACAGCACGAAAGCCAGTTGTTGTACCAGGGGGAAAACCCGCAGGTAGGTATGAAAGCGGACACAGGCATAGGCGACCAAGGCGTAGATCAGTCCGTGCTGGCCCAGGAGCTGGCCGGTCGCGGCGTCGGTCAACAGGCCCGTCAGCCAGGCCAGCCCCACTCCGAAGCGTTCCGGGTGGGTCAGGCACCAATACATGGAGACCAGCAACACCCAGTCCGGGTTCAACAGCGCGATGACCTGGGGCCACGCCAGCAGCCTCAGGATCAATGCCAGGATCAGGCTGAAGGCGATGGAAAGATAGAGCCGGTTCTCAGTGCTCATCGGTTGCGGGTTGATGTGAATCCTGATTCTCCGAAGGATCGAATGATTGTGCCGACTCCCGGGCCCAGGTGAGCAGGACTTCACGGATACGGTCCAAGGCGGCGCTGGGCCTGGCGGTGACCAGTGCGAACCGTTTACCGGCACGGGCCTTGACCTGCGTGATCACGGCGACAGGATAGCCTTGGGGGAAGACGCCTCCCAACCCCGAGGTCACCAGCAGGTCGCCGGCCTTGATGTCGCTGTTGTTGGGCAGGTTGGGGACTTCCAGCTCGTTCAGCCGGCCGGTGCCGACCGCGATCGCCCGCAATCCGTTGCGATTGACCTGCACCGGAATGGCATGGCTGGGATCGGTGATCAGGAGGATTTCGGCGTTGGCGGGCGAGACCCGGATCACCTGTCCCACCACCCCGTCGATACTGAGCACGGGTTGCCCCACATGAACGCCGAAATGGGTGCCTTTGTTGACCAGAACCAGATGTTCGAAGGGTGCGAGATTGACCGAGACCAGTTCGGCCACCAGCATTTGCTCGCCCAGTTTGAAGGAGTTGTCGAGAAAGGCGCGCAACCTGTCGTTCTCCTTGCGCAGCGCTTCGTATTTCAAGGTGCGCCGCTTCAAGCGGGAGACTTCCTTGCGCAGCTGTTCGTTCTCACTTTTCAAGGTGGCGCGGGATTTCATCCCGCCGACGACGGCGCTGCCTATTTCCACCGGGGCGGCGGCCAGCCGCTGGAGGGGATAGACGGCCAGGGACAAAGCCTTGTGCAGCCAATCCGCCCGTTGTTGGTGATCGATGATCATCAGGGCCAGGGAGAACGACAGGCACAATGCCAGTCGGACGTTGAGCGAAGGGCCTCGGGCGAAGATCAGTTTTTTGATGGGAAAACCTCCCGGGAAAAGAGCGTGGATTCTATTCCAGCGAGAAGGCAGCCGGGCCTTTTTCGTCCAGCAGTTCCAGAATCACCCCGCCCCCCCGGGCGACGCATGTCATCGGATCCTCGGCGACCACCACCGGCAGCCCGGTTTCCTCGGCGATCAGCTGGTCCAGGTCTTTGAGCAGGGCGCCTCCGCCGGTGAGCACGATGCCGCGTTCGGCGACGTCGGCGCCGAGATCCGGCGGGGTCTGTTCCAGCGCCACCCGGACGGCGCCCACGATCCCCGCCAGGGGTTCCTGCAGCGCTTCCAGGATTTCGTTGCTGTTGAGGGTGAAGCTGCGGGGAATGCCTTCGGCGAGATTGCGGCCGCGCACTTCGATTTCCCTCACCTCGGTGGCCGGATAGGCGCTGCCGACCGCCTGCTTGATTCTTTCGGCGGTGGCTTCGCCGATGAGGGTGCCATAGTTGCGGCGGACATAATTTACGATGGCTTCGTCGAAACGGTCTCCCCCGATGCGTACCGATTCGGAATAGACAATTCCGTTGAGAGACATGACCGCCACTTCGGAGGTGCCGCCGCCGATGTCGAGCACCATTGAGCCGCGCGGTTCTCCTACCGGCAAACCCGCGCCGACGGCGGCCGCCATCGGCTCCTCCACCAGATATACTTCACGGGCGCCGGCGCCCAGCGCCGATTCCTTGATGGCGCGGCGTTCCACCTGGGTCGAGCCGCAGGGGACGCAGATCAAGACCCTGGGGCTGGGTTTGAGGAGCTTGCTTTCGTGCACCTTGTGGATGAAAAACTGCAACATCTTCTCGGTGACCGTGAAGTCTGCGATCACCCCGTCCTTGAGGGGACGGATGGCAGTGATGTTGCCGGGGGTGCGGCCGAGCATCTGCTTGGCCTCCTGCCCCACCGCGGCGATGGATTTGCTTCCGCGGTGGCGGTCTTCGCGTATCGCCACCACCGAAGGTTCGTTCAGGACGATGCCCTGGCCGGGGATGTGGATCAGGGTATTGGCGGTTCCAAGGTCGATGGAGAGATCGTTGGAGAAAAATCCACGCAGACGTTTGAACATGGGGTTTTTGCTGGTTGAAATCCAGTTACTTTAACAATCCGTTGGGGAAACAGGCAAGCGATCCATTATCCTGGCGTCTCCCCATTTTTTCACCTGATTCCCGCCAACAAGCCACCGGATTCGTTGAAAAGGTCGTCAATGGGAGGGTCAGTGATGCCAGGAGCGGGGTGTCGCCGCCACCAGTGGTAAAAGATGG
>Ga0256839_1000389_pt1 | contig 56770 bp, 37 predicted proteins | sample 354166metaG_FD_185968 | JGI IMG/M metagenome (GOLD analysis project Ga0256839, IMG submission 185968) | Hydrothermal vent microbial communities from Mid Atlantic Ridge, Atlantic Ocean - 354-166 | ecosystem: Environmental > Aquatic > Marine > Hydrothermal vents | place: Atlantic Ocean: Mid...
GAGAGGTGAAGACGGGGCTGGGGCTGAAGCATGCGCGGAACTGCAGCGAGCTGGGTTCGGTGAACATCGTGCGGTGGATCAGCTACGGGTACGCCACGGCGGTGTTGGCGGCGTACCGAGCCTGGGGGTTAAAACCGCCAGGAGGTGCGACGGTGAAGTGGTGGCTGGGGGCGAAGCGTTGGACGATCCAGACGGTAATTGACGCGTTCCGGCAGATTTTTCTGGGGCGGCTGGAATTTCAGCCCAGTTGTTCCTCGTCCGGGAACGACTTGGGGAAAATTCCCCAGTCCAAGCACGCCCTGGACAACGTTGTGCTGGCTGCCGGGCACCTCTAACGCCTAACTGGAACGTCTGAGGCACCCTTCACGGGCAGTCCGACCGCCAACGACGGCCTTGAAAACCGGTTTTTCAAGGCCCGAAAGGCCAAAGTCCAGAGCTCCGGTCCCGCCAGGCGGCGGGCTCGAGGCCGCTTCGGGCCAGCGGCCGAAGCGGCCCGAGAGGGCGCGCCGCATTGGCCATCCCGCGAGGGGCGGGCTGTTTTTCCCTCGGCGCGAGTCATTTTCGCCATCGCTTCGTTCGCCCCAGCGCTTTGGGGCGGACCCGGGCCGGGTCGCGCTACCACTGCTCCGCGGTCGCAGCGGCGGAGCTCCGGTCCCGCCTGGCGGCGGGCTCGAGGCCGCTTCGGCCAGCGGGCGAAGCGGCGAGAGACGGCGCGCGTCCTTGCCAAATGAAGCCACGGCTGGGCTTCTCTTCCGCCCACAGGGGGCATTTGTGCGAACGCTTGCTTGGCGCCCATAGCTCTGGGGCGGACCCGAGGCCTGGTCGCGCTACCACTGCTCCGCCGTCGCAGCGGCAGAGCTCCGGTCCCGCCGGGCGGCGGGCTCGGGGCCGGGTCGCGCCACCACTGCTCCGCGGTCGCCGGGGCGGAGGTCCGGTCCCGCCGGGCGGCGGGCCCGGGGCCGCTTCGGCCCGGGCGGGCCGAAGCGGCGAGAGACGGCGCGCGTCCTTGCCAAATGAAGCCACGGCTGGGCTTCTCTTCCGCCCACGGGGGTCATTTGTGCGAGCGCTTGCTTGGCGCCCATAGCTCTGGGGCGGACCCGAGGCCGGGTCGCGCTACCACTGCTCCGCCGTCGCCGCGGCGGAGCTCCGGTCCCGCCTGGCGGCGGGCCGGGGCCGGGGCGCGCTACCAATGCTCCGCGGTCGCGCCGGCGAGGGCCCACTGCACCCCGAAGCGCATCGAGCCAGCAGGGTGAAAGTCGTTGCCGGGCTATGGTCTGAAGCCCCGTAACCGAAGGTAATTGCGTCTCCGTGAGGAGAGGTGGGAAGCAACCGGAGGTGAACGAGAAGTCCTTTGGAGTGCGGCAGTCCTCTGCCACTTTTAGAAAAACCAAAGCGGCACAGGAGTGCCGCGGTCGAAAAAAGGCGCACTAGTCGCGCGGGGCGCTGGCCGCGAGGATGAGCTTGCGGCGCTGAGCCAGAGCGTACTGAAGATGACGGTAGAGTTCGCTGCGCTGCGTCAGCTCCGCGTGCGTGCCAATGTCCTCAACCACGCCGTTGTGCAATAGCACCACCTGGTCGGCCGACTTGAGCGTGCTCACTCGCCGCGCCAGAAAGATCACCGCTCGATTGGGACAGAAACGGTTCAACGTGTCTTCGACCAGTTGACGAGTGTCCTCGTCCAGGACCGTGTCCGGCTCTTCGATGATCGCGATCGCCGGGTCCTTGAGAATCAGCCGCGCCAGGGCGATGCGAAACTGCTCGCCGGTGGTCAATTGGACCCCGTGGGGGCCGATGACCGTGTCGTAGCCGTCCTTGAGTCGTTGGATGAATTGGTGGGCGTGGGCCATCTTCGCCGCCGCTACGATCCGTGTGAACGGTACCGTCTTGTCCCCGTCGGCGATGTTGCCACGTACCGTGTCGAAGCTCACATAAGCGTCGGCTACGGCCAGTCCCACATGCGCACGGAGACTCTCCAGCGTGGCAGTGCGAATGTTGCGACCATCAATCAGAACGACTCCCTCGTCAGGGTCGTACAACCTGGGCACCAGGTAGGCCAGGGCGCGGGCCGAAAGGGGATCGGTGGACAGTACGGCCACCCTGGCATCTTTGGGCACGACGAACGACACACTGTCCAGCAGAACCTGGCCTCCCCGCTCGACCTTCACATCTCGGAACCGCAACTCGTGTTCGAGAGGGGGCATGAATCGAGCATCGGGGAGTTGATACACGGCCTCATCTACGTAAAGAAGCCCCAGGGCTTCCCCCACGGTCTTGTCCAGCGATTTGAGTTCTGCACGGAGCGCCCACGCGTTTTGCACACGGATCACACCGAGCGCAAGTGCGCCAACGACAAACGCTGCGTCACTTACCGCAAGCTTGTCCGCCAGCAGAGACCAGGCAAGCAGTAGTCCGATCAGGATCCCGGCGACCAGGAAGGGCAGCACGACCAGCGGCCACACCCACGCACCCAGCCGCTCTTCCCCCTTCTCGGCCCGTAGGCAGTGCTTCTGCAATTCGCTCAGCCGCTGGAGATCGTACTCTTCCTGCGCGTTCGCCCGCGACACATCACAAACCCGCAAGATCTCGCGGGTTGCCACCTCGCACTCCTGGCGAATCCGTGCCGCTCGCTTCATCAACCGGCGAAATGGGCCGACGAGCTGACTGCTGGCAAGAACCGCTGCCACGGCGGCCACAGCGATGCCCACGGCCTGGAGCGGGGCGATGACCAGCGCAGCTATTAAACAAAACACCGCCACGACGGGATCGCGTAGGACGGCCTCGTACCACGCTCGGAGACCCCGTCGCGCCGATGCCGCGCCCGAGCTGACCAGGCGGTCAATCTGGCTGACCCGATCGGGCAGCGAGGCGGAGAATGCCGGGATACGGTACGCCTGTCGGACGAGTGCGTGCCGGAGTCGGTCTGCCCCCTCGACCGCCATCGCCCCCAGAACTATCCCCTCCAGGCCCCGCGCAATCGCCCACAGCACGACCAGACCGACGGAAGCGGCCGACAGCAGTGCAATGGCATGAAACTCTCCGTCAGGTAGTGGCACCGTGGCTCGAACCAGCGCGTTGATCCGTCCCGAGGATGCTACCCCCAAGGCGGCAAGCGTCTGCTCGGTGGCGCTAGCCATTAAGGCCACCACACAGAGTTGCACCGCGAGTCCGACCAGGGTAAGGGCGACCAGCAACCACCTGAGCGACGAGCGAGCCGTGTAGCGCGAAGCCAACTCTCGGATGGCCGATTGCCACATCTTTCCACCTACGTTGCTAGTGATGATGCCGCTACCAGGGGTACCGTCGCCCCCAATAGGAGATTCGGGACAGGGAGCGTACCCAGGCGCTCCACCATCTTAGTCGGCAGAATGGTAGCTCAACCACCGCCCCTTGCTCGCCCGGAGGATCCGATTCGTCCCCTCCTGGAGAATTTCGCTTTCGGCGGGGCGTGCCATGCTAATTCGCCGCACAGGTGAGGCAACAGGCCGATCGGCGCCCCGCCCGCCGCTCAGGCAAGGTCGCGATCCTGAAAGAGCAACAACGCCAGCAGCAGAGCTGCTCCGCTGTAGAAGCAGCAGTAGAGCACGGCGGCCCCCACGTATGCTAGCGGGATGTGCGAGCCCGTGGCAATGGCCGGCGTGACATTGAGGTACTCCAAGGGGGGCAGAACAACCATTAAGAATTGCGCCCAGAACAGGAAGGGCTCGAACATCTCCACCTGTTGTCCCCTGTAGACGATCACGGGCACCAGGTTTCCGAGGATGAAGACGGTCGCGACCACAATTGCCGTGACCACAAGGTGGAAGCGCGTCGCAAGGGCGACGGCGAGAGCGGTGAGGACCACGACCTCGAGGAATGCCAGGAATAGGCCGGGAAGGACCTGAGTGACCTCAGCGATTCGGTGCTGCGTGAGCTGCTGGCGGTCGATGTCGGTCATCATCCGCCCGTCCGGGCGGTAGTTGTTCTCCCGCACGTCGTAGCCGACCTTGTAGTAGACCGCCCCGACAAACACAATTCCCAGGATGGCACACACCAGCGCCACAGCGGCGACGATACCGATAAACTTGCCCACGATGAACTGGGTCCGCGTTACCGGCTTGCTGAGAACGGTGATCGCCGTGCGGTCCTCAATGTCCTCCGAAATGCTGTTGCTGGCGGCCAGAACCGCCAGCAGTGCACCGGCGGCCAGGATCACGGCCAGACCGGTGTCCTTGAGCATCTTGATGTCCTCGCCAAACGTGAAGTAGGGGATCACGGTGAACAAGGCGAGCAAGACGGACCCTACGATGATGAGCAGCAGGTACAGCGGTTGTCGGATTGTTTCTCGGAATGTCGTGATCGCGACCGTCAGCGTCCGCATTCGGCTACGCCTCGCAGCTCGTTCCCCTGCTGTGCCTCAACCCACCCTCTCGCCTGGATCTGGACCAGGCCGCGACGCCACATTATCTATCTAACGCGGCACGCCTGTGCGGAGTTCGAGAAGAAAACCACCAAACGGTTGCCGGGCTTTGGCGAACCCGGCGCGCCGGACCGTTCTGCAGCCGGCAGCATTGCCCGACAAGCCAGCTCCGCACCTCCCGGCGGGGCCGATACCACAGGGGGTGTACCATTAGAACAAAGATCACCCGTCTTCCCAGAGGTGCACCGATGAAACGGATTTGCTTAGCTCTTGCGCTCTTCTCCGTGCTGGCTGGCGGTGCCCGCGGCCAGTGCATGGTCGGTGCTGCCAAGCGAGAAATTACGCCGGAGGTGATGGAGGGAAGGGCGGTCTACCTGGCCGGCTTCGGCCAGAACCGCACGGCCACAGGCGTGCACGATCCGATCTGGTCGCGAGCGTTCGCCCTAAGCGACGGTAAACGTACGGTGGCGATCGTCGTGGCCGACCTCATCGGCTTGTTCTACGAACCGGATGTTCTGGCGATTCGGGCGATTGTAGCCCGGGAATTGCCGGATGTGCACGTGATCGTGGCCAGCACGCACAACCACAACGGCCCGGACACCATGGGCCTTTGGGGGCCTGTACCCCTGATCACTGGCATCAACCCCCAATACCAGGACTGGATGCGGAAGCAAACGGCCAAGGCGGTTGTAGAGGCGGTCCGTTCCTTGAGGCCGGCGAAGATTCGCGTCGGCAGCATCGTGAACCAACACCTGGCGGATCTGCAAGGCGACGGCCGAATTCCCATCGTGAAGGATCCACAGTTATTCGTGCTCCAAGCGACAGACACTGAGTCGGGGAAAACCATCGCAACGTTTGTTCAGTGGAGCAGCCACCCGGAGACGCTGGGTGGTTCGAACCGCTTGCTGACGGCCGACTACTGCGGTGTGCTTTGTGCCGATCTGGAGCGGCGCTACGGCGGCGTGGCCGTCTATGCGAACGGAGCCATTGGCGGCCTGCTGGGTCCGTTGGACATACGCATTCCCGTTCCCAATCCGCGCACGGGAAAACAGACTCCGCGCCGCTCGTTCGAACGCGTGGAGGCTCTGGGCCTGTGGCTGTCGAAGTACGCCACTGAAGCGCTCGAACGCGGCGAGCCCGTCACGGGGAACCCGCGCCTGGAACTGCGGGTCCGGCAGGTGTACGTGCCGCTGCAGAACGAGCGATTCCGCGTCCTGGCCGCTGCCAGCATCATTGACCGTCCTCTTTACACGGACGGCCGCATCGATCGACGAACCCAACGGAGAAAGCTTCCGTTCCTGGGGGGCGTCGAACTACCCATCGCTCGGGGGCGCGACCTGCGCACCGAATTGAACGTCCTCCGGTTCGGTCCGGTGGAGATCGTGACGGTTCCCGGCGAGCTTTACCCCGAGCTGGCCAACGGCGGCTACGTACGCTATCCGGGCGCGGACTACCCGGACGCGCCGTTTGAGCCCGTCATTCGGGAGCACATGACCGGAAAGTACAAGGTCCTCATCGGGTTGGGCAACGACGAGTTGGGCTACATCATCCCCCGTTGCGAGTGGGACAACTCACCGCCGTGGTTGAACAACCAGGACCACGAAACCTACGGTGAAGTGAACTCGTGCGGTGTCGAAGTTGCCCGGATCGTGACGGGAACGCTACGCGAGCTGCTCCGCAGCGAACGGTGACGGCCGCTCTGCGTGGCACCGCCGCGACGCCGGCCGTTACGCCCCGACGCGGCCACCTTCGCAACGTCCGGTTTGACCCGTGCCACCATGCAGGGGTAAGTCTGGAGCCGTCGGTCGGTGCCGTTCGGTATCGGGGGCGCTGAGGCCGATGCGCGGCGGGGGCATACGAACCTTCCGGCACGGGCTCCATCGAATTCTGGATGCCGCCTTGCCCGGCGACTCCCGATGAGGCGCCAAGCTTTGCCCAAGACCCAGCCGCGACCACGCTGGGGACGTTTCGTCGCAGGCTGCCGACGGTTTTGGGGGCCGTGTGCGCAGTCCGAGCGATGAGTCCGAGCAACGACGAGCCTCTTGTGGCTGTACCCCCGGTTCCTCGCGTACAGAGGGGGCGTGTGCTCTCAGCCGCTTTCGAACTTGGGCGCGGGCGCCGACTCCGGCCCGTCGCGTACGTCTCCTGGCGTTCCCTGCCCACGGGCCAAGCAATGACCGGCCCAGCCTGTGTCTGAAAACGGTTGTGACAGGGCGCGCGGGGAGGAAGGATGCGTTCGAGGGGATCCGACCGATCCACGAAGCCGAGCTCTTAACGGACCTGAATCTCGGCGGATGGAAACCGGTCTGCTCACCACAAAGACACGGCGTACACAGCGAGAAAAAAGAACCCTGTGCCCTCTGGGTCTCTGTGGTTGGTCTGCGTCGAGACAACGCCGTATCCCTTCTGGGATGCTGAGGAGCCAATTCGCGGTCCGTTCCGAGCTGTCGCTGTCCAGGCTATTGGGGGGTTCAGACACAGCCTGGCGCACGCCGGGTTTCTCCGGCGGTGCGGACACCCGGTTAACCTCGGAGGTCCCTCGCTTGGTGGAGCGGACGCGGTCGATCCAGGCGGCTCTACGGACGGCTTTCGGTCCGGCACGGCAGAAGCGAGACAGCGTGGCGGGTTGACGCTTACGCCGTCATTCGGCGCCAGACCGGTTGGCAGTGCGCGAGCGTGCCGGTGTGTCAGGAAAACCCGTCGGCGAGCGTAAGCGCCATGGAAAGGGTTCGGTGTAAGCGACGGGAGGCTGAGCTGTGGGAGAGCTGCTTGGGCTTATCGTTTTGGGTCTGATCGTTTACGGTGCCTTCGCGGCAGCGGCTTCGGCGTATGAGGAGGGATACCGTGCCGGCAAACGCGAAGGGTCGCGAAAGGCGTACGGAGTGGGGTACGAGCGGGGACGCCGTGAAGCACCGCCTTCTGAGGCAACCGGTTGCCTGATGCCTCTGGCCGCCCTACTCGCTGCCTTGCTCGCCGCAGGCATCGCCTTCTGCTGAGCTAGCGTCCCATGGAGGGGACGCTTCGCGCGAGCGCCCGTTTTTGCAAGGTGTGGTCGGTGCGCCGACATCTGTAGCAGCGTTCTACGCCGTCGCAGGGGCTTTTCAGGCGTGCTCCTGTACTTTCCCGCTTTTCATAATCCTCGGCATGACCTCCGATGACGAACCAGAGTCTGCCGCGCCTGGGGAAACCGGTAAGCGGTTCCTCCGCGACGCGTTGCGTGCTGCGATCAGCCGGCCCGGACGCTCTGGGCGCCGGCAAGAACCGCAGCGCGGCCCGTGCTGGGTTCGGGCCAATGCTGCGTGGCCGGAGCTGGGCGACCCTGGTACGGCGAGCAGCTTACACACGGTGCCGTGGAGCAACGATGAGCAGCAGGATCAGGTGAGCCGTCCGACCGCCCCTGCTGCCGTTCACCGAAAGATTGCCGGTTCGGGAGGTGCGAGATGGGCCGGTCTTCTCCGCGCGGGCGCCGATGCTCGAACCCGCGCACAGGCGTCCCGACGCGCGGCCACGAGCAGCGCAGGCCAGTCAGTGGCCCAACGCCATCCGGCTCCACTACGTAGCGGCCAAGCGCGCCCCCGGTTGTACCGTCCGCGCGCTTTCGCGGTAACCGAGGCCGCGGAGCTCGGCCTGAGAAGCGGTGCGACCGGCCTCGCAGAACGACGGCGCTGATTGAGGCACCGTCGCTAGCACGTGTACAGGGCCGTGCGATTCGGTGCTCCGGCGACCTGTGCGGAGTGCCGTCGACCGGAGTGGCCCGTGGCCAGAGGCTGTTCGGTGGGTGTCAGAAATGCAGGGCGGCCGGCGTAACCACAGCGGAAAAGGATCGGCGTCACTGACGGAGGACCGACCTGTGCTAGTGCTGCTCGACCCAATTGGTTCGGTATTCATCGCTGCCGCAGCATTCGCGAGATGGGCTTTCGCACGCAGACCCGTATGCTTTGCCGGCAAACGGGAGGGATCGCGAAAGGAGTTCGGGCTCGGCACCGACAAGGGATGCCGAGTGGGGCCGCCGGCACGGGGAACCGGTTGCCTGCTGCCTCTGGTCGCCCTGTTGACCGCCTTCATCGCCGCAGGCGTTGCTCTTTGCTGAGCTCACGCTTGCGCGACAAAGGACTGCACTCACGCGCTCGCTTACTTCTCTACATGGACGGTTCCGTTGCTCGTGACGTGTTCGTCTCGTCCAACAAGGGTTCAGGTGGAGGTTGTCGTTGCTAGGTGACCTAGTGCTGTTCGTGATGTTTGCGTTGATGGTCTACCTCCTTAGCACGAGCGGCGAGGGATGCACGGCTTAACCCGCTGCTCCCGCGCCGTTTGTCCTGTCCTAGCGAAAGGGATCGAGCCGCGTCCGCGGCTGTCACCGCAATTTGCCTTCCGATGCGCGAGCTCGGAAGCACTTGATCTTCGATGAGCATGCAGAAGGGGCGTGATCGATCGGGGAGGTCGTCCGGAGTCACTGTTCTGGCCAGGTGGTCGGGGGATGCGAACGGGGGCATCGATGGGACTTGTGCACGTCGACGGCCCCCTTTTGCTTTTGATTGACTCCCGCGAGACCAGGTCCCGCCGTCGGGACCCTGGACCGGGAGTACTGCTGAAGGGTCCGACGGCGAGGAAGGGCGCCACGCGTCGTCGCTGCGGGGAAGGGGGGGAAGGGATGGCCCGTACGCCGCGTTCGCTGCCGTTCGATCCGCGTTCAATAGCGGATCTCGAATCCGATCAGATCGCCTCGGGCCGGTTCGCGGTACTCCTCAACGTCGCGTATGTAATGGCTCATCGCATCCTTGACTTCCGCCAGGAATCGTTCGACTTCCTCCGGAGCGCCCTCCACGACAAGTTCTACTCGGCCATCAGGCAGGTTACGAACATAGCCGCTCACGTCATAGCGGCTGGCGATGGACCACGCCGTGGCTCGAAAGCCAACCCCCTGTACACGTCCGGAGAAGTAGACCGTGCGTCGCTCGTTCGTTCCTGCCGGTTCGGCCATGGCGTTCACTCCTCAGCGAGGCTAACCTTTTCTCACAGGCAACTGCCTTGGGGGAATCGGTCGTCCCAATCGGGCCAGGGAGACTCGGGAACGGCCTGGCACAGGTCATGTGCCGCTGTTGGGCTTGGCCTTCGCTACTCAGGCTCGGGAGCTGCGCCGCTGCCGGAGCAGCTTGAGCAGCTCCTTGAGCGGGCGCGTGTTGATGATGTGTTTCGCTTCGAGCGCCCCCCTTCGAGCCTGGTACACGCCGAACTCCATGAAGCGTAGCTCATCGATCGAATGAGCGTCCGTACCGATCGCGATCAGCACGCCGCGTTCGCGAGCGGCAAGGAGGGCGACGTCATCCAGGTCCAGCCGACTCGGTTGGGCGTTCACCTCCAGGAAACAGCCGTAATCCGCCGCCGCCTTCAGCACCGCGTCCAGATCGACTTCGTAGGGTTTTCGCTTGCCGATCAGCCGACCGGTAGGATGTCCGATGCAGTGGACGTAGGGGTTTTTGATGGCGTTCAAGATGCGCCGGGTGATTTGTTCTCGTGGCTGGTTCTGTCCATAGTGCACCGACGCCACGACCCAGTCCGCTTCTGCAACGACGTCGTCGGGGAGATCCATCGAGCCATCTTCGAGGATATCCATCTCGACCCCCTTGAGCACGGTGATGCCTGGGATCCGCCCGGCGATGCGGTCGATTTCCGCCCAGTGGGCGCGAAGAGCCTTGGCGTCCAGGCCGCCGGCAACGGTGACCCGTTTCGAGTGGTCGGTGATAGCCATGTATTGGTAGCCCATCTCCTTGCACGCCAGGATCATCTCCTCGATTGAAGCGCGCCCGTCGGTTGCGGTGGTATGCATGTGGAGATCGCCCCGGATGTCGTGCAGTTCCACAAGCTTTGGCAGTCGGCCCTGGAGTGCCCACTCGATTTCCCCGCGTGCTTCACGCAGCTCCGGCGGGATCCACGGCAGCCCCACCGCGGCGTAGACCTCCTCTTCGGTCTTGCCCGCGATCCGTTTGTCCCCGCGGAAGACGCCGTACTCGTTGACCTTCAGCCCCTTTTCCTGAGCCATGCGACGGATCTGGATGTTGTGCGCCTGCGAGCCGGTGAAGTACTGGAGCGCCGCCCCATAGGACTCGTCCGGCACCACCCTCAAGTCGAGCTGCATGCCGTTCTTCAGTCGGATGCTCATCTTTGTGTCCCCCCGAGCCAGCACGTCCGCGAGGGCCGGATACTGAGCGAGCCGATCCATGACGGGGGCAGAGCGGTCGCAGGTTACGAGGACGTCCAGGTCGCCCACGGTTTCCTTGCGGCGACGATAGCTGCCGGCCACCTCGATCTGATGCAGTTCAGGCACCTCGCGCAGGTGTCGAACCACCGACTCGGCAAAGACCTTCGCCTCCGCCAGGTAGACCCGCCTCTGGACCTGTTCGAGGTGTTCGAGGGCTTCTAAGATTGCCCGTTCCGTCTTCGCTCCGAACCCGCGGAGCCGCTGGATCCGATGTTCTTGGGCCGCTTTCTTCAGGTCCTCGATCGATTTGACGCCGAGCTTCTCATACAGCGCCCACGCCCGCTTTGGCCCGAGCCCGGGCACGTCGAGCAGTTCGCGCAGCCCTGGTGGAACCTTCTCGCGAAGCTCCTGCCGCATCGGATGATCGCCCGTCTGGACGATGATGCGGATCTTCTCGGCGAGGTCTTTTCCGATCCCGGGTAGGTCTTCCAGCTTGCGATTCGGGTTCCGCACAATCTCCTCGACCGGCTCTGGCAGTTCCCGAACGGTCCGGGCGGCATTCCGGTAGGCACGCACCCGGAACGGGTTTTCCCCCAGGATTTCGAGCAGGTCCGCGATCTCCTCGAAGACCATGGCCACTTCTGGGTTTTCCATGGGGGCCTCCCCCTGGCGAGCAGAGCCAGACGCTACCAACCGCAACCGGCAGCCAACACTCAAAGAATGGTAACTTCGTCCGATACTCGGCGCCGCAGGCGCCCACCGGCCCTGCGGAGCAGCCATCCTTTGGCCGTCGGCGGACTGGGGCCATGCCGTTTCGGGACCGCGCGGGCTTGAGGGCGCATCGATGAGGCGAAAACGGACCGTGCGCGAAGCTGGCTCACGGTTGCGCGGCTGTCGTGTCTTCCGTCCAGCCGAACGCCCGCTTTGCCTCACCGACGGCAAACACCGAGCCGGCGATGACGAGCAGGCCACCGGATGCTTCGGCGAACCCCTGGAGCACGGCTTCGCGAATCGAGCCGGCGATGCGACAGGGGATCCCGGCTGCCAGGCACTCAGCCTGCACGGCTTCGGGTTCGGCCGATCGGTACCACTTGACCGGAGCGGCAATCACGAGATCGAACTCCGGTGCAAGAATCTGCGCGATTTGGTCCAGAGCTTTGTCCCGTAGGATGCCCAGGATCAGCACGTGTGGTCTTTTCTCCGCAAAATGCTCGCCCACGTACTCGCAGAGCGCGGAGACGCTTTCGGGCGTGTGAGCGACGTCCAGCAACATGTCCGTTTCCCCCCGGCGACGAAGCTCCAAACGTCCCGGCCAGCGCGCCGCTGCCAGCCCCCTTCTTATCGCCGCTTCGTTCAGTTGCGAGGCGAACGCTGGGACTGCGCGCACTGCTGCTATCGCCAGCGCTGCATTGCGGCACTGGAAGGTGCCGGCCAGGGGGAGCCGGAGGTCACGGTACGACTCGAACGAGCCATCGGCACTGCAGACGAAGTCGAAGCGTTGCTCAGTCCGGCCCGGAGCACGCACGATCGCATCGAAGTGGCGGCCCAGTTCGTAACATTTGACCCGCTGTTCTCCGGCGCGCTGTAGAACTACCTCGCGGGCCGGATCGGCGGTCACACCGGTGACGACGGGCGCCGGAGCCTTCACAATGCCGGCCTTCTCGGCAGCGATGTGTTCCAGCGAATCCCCTAGGATCGCGGTGTGTTCGAGTTCGACCGTGGTGATCACGCTGACGGCCGGCCGCACAACGTTGGTCGCGTCGCGGCGGCCGCCCACGCCGACCTCCACAACGGCCACGTCCACCTCTTGCCGCGCGAAATGCACGAACGCCACGGCCGTCGCTGCCTCGAAGAACCGCGGACGCGGCAAGCCGTGCCTATCCAGGGTTTGGAGCAGCTCCCGGACGTGGCGGTCCAGTTCCTCGTCGGTCACCGGCACGGCGTCGACCTGGATCCGTTCGTTGAACGAGGTCAGTGACGGTGATGTGTACAGGCCGACGCGGTATCCGGCTGCTTTCAGGAGCGACGCGGCAATGGCGGCCGTGGAGCCCTTACCTTTACTGCCGGTGATGTGGATCACGGGATATCTCAGGTGCGGGTTGCCGAGGGCCTCGACGACAGGGCGCATCAGGTCCAGGCCGTGCCGTTTCCTTTGGGTCTCGAGGCCGAACTCCCGTTCCACCACACTGATCGGTTGTTGTTCGCCGTCGTCGGCGCGGTACCGCCGCGCCCACAGTCCTGGGGACAGGCGAGTGGATCCGCGGAGCGTCACTCAAACTTCTCCTCTACTTGCTCGGTAACGGAGCGCGGCTGGGACGCCACGCGCCCGCAGCACTCCAACCAGCCGACCGGCCGGTTCGGCCGGCCGGCGTGCGGCCCTGAATCGGCAGGCGGGAACAGGGGCAAACGACGCGCATCGCTGCAACCACGCCCTCCCGCAGCCGTGCGCGATTATAGTGCCCGTGGGTTGCCACCGGCCTGGGCCCCCCGTAGAGACTATTCTCGTGTGGGGTCAGGAGGGCGGCGGGTGGGCTAAGCTCGGCGGGATTCCGCCGTATCATGAGCACACGGGGCGCAAGCGATCGGAGTTGCGGTCTGGACCTGGGGAGGTTCGAGGTGAGCGCCATCGTTTCGTGGTTGATCGTGTGGGCCATCGTTGCCGTTGGACTCTATCTGGCGGTGACCGTGTCGGCCGGCGCGCTGTTCGATATCCCGGTGGAGTTGGTTCCCTGGCGCGTCGTGGCGGTCTCGCCGTTTCTCGCTCTGGCCATGGTACGCTGGCCCCTTGTGTTTCCGGACATGTTCTACAACCTGGGACCACTCGTCGGCCACGCGCTGCTTTGGGTGCTGACCTTCATCCTGGCGTTCCGTTTCCCCCTTGGCTATGGGGTCGGCGTCGCGCTGATCTCGTTGCTCCTGATCGGCCCCGTGGCCTCCTACACCGTCGTATCTTTGAGCCAGGCTCCGGGGGCGGGCCTGGCCGGAGCGGCAAGCGCCGCGCTGGATGGCGCGGCGCCGGGAACCGCTATAATCGAACTCTGCATGGTGATCGTTAGCTGACCGGAGGTGCGTGCGAAACTTCGGGTAGCTCCATGTTTGAACGGCCGTCTCCCAGGAAAGGGGAAAAATTCGCCGGCGTTACGGTGGCCCTGATCACGCCGTTTCGAAACGGTGAGGTGGACTACGACGCTTTGCGCCGCCTTGTCGACTGGCACGTGGAACAGGGCACCGACTGCATCGCCCCTGTGGGAACCACGGGCGAATCACCGACGCTGAGCCACGAGGAGCACGAGCGTGTGATTGCCGCCGTGGTGGAGCATGCCGCGGGGCGGATCACGGTAATGGCGGGCACCGGATCGAACAGCACCAGTGAAGCGCTCCGCTTGACCACGTTCGCCGCTCGTGCGGGGGCCGACGGTGCGCTGATGGTCAGCCCATACTACAACAAGCCGAACCAGGAGGGGATCTACCGGCACTTTGCGGCAATAGCCGAGGCGGTGGATCTTCCCATCGTGGTCTACAACATCCCGGGACGAACCGGCCGAAACATCGAGCCGGAAACCCTGCGGAGGCTGGCGGAGATCCCCAATATCGTGGCGGTCAAAGAGGCGAGCGGTTCGCTTGATCAGGTGTCGCGGCTTGCGATCGAGACCAACCTCACCATCCTCTCGGGTGACGACACGCTGACACTACCGATGCTTGCAGTGGGTGGTTCGGGTGTTATCTCGGTACTGGCGAACATTGCCCCTCAGCAGTTGCAGCGGATGATCGAGGCGTACCAGGATGGTCGGGTCGACGAAGCGAAAGCAATCCACCAGCGGCTCTTTCCGCTCGCGTATGATCTGCTTAACCTCTCGGTGAACCCGGTACCCATCAAGGCGGCCATGCAGCTTCTGGGCCGGGATACGGGTGAGCTGCGCTTGCCTCTTGTCCCCCTGGAGGGGCCGGCGCTGGAGCGGTTGCGGCGCCGCCTGGAAGAGGTTGGTCTCCTGGAGGCCCAGGCGGCCGGGCGCTAGCAACAGCCGCGGGCACCGACCATCAAACGGGCCACACGGAGGTGTCTGTACTCTCCAGCGCCCCCGTGAGCAGGTGAGATCGCGACCGCTTCCCACCCGTCCCGGCGGGCCAAAAGTAACCTTGTCGCCTTCTACCGCATAGGTCACACTCTGCCCGAGGTCACCTGGAGTATGTTTTGGAACTGCCGCAGACCGCGGAGTGCGCGTGTTGTCGCACGTTACCACCGAGCGCGATACCAAAGCCACCGGGGATTCGGCCAGACGCTCGCGCCTGGCGACCGCGCTGATCCTGGGCATCGTGCTCACTGTGGTCGGCTGCACCGGGCCCCGACCTATCCGGCTGAAGTGGCCGTGGGCGCGGAGCAGGGACGCTGAGCAGTCCGTTGCCGAGCAGACCAGGCCGCGGGCGAAATCTCCTCCGGTGGTGCTGCAGCCGATCGTGCCTGCCGAAGCAAGATCCGAGGACACGGAAGTCATCTCCACCGTGGTCGCTCGGGTGAACGGGGAGCCCATTCTGGCCGAGGATCTGCTTGCGCCACTCCGCGACCGCCTGGCCAAGGCGAGGGAGTCGCTCACGGAGCCGGAATTCATCGCTTTACGCAACCAGTTGCTCAAGAAGCAGCTCGACGCTCTGATCGAACGCCAGCTCATCGTGCAGGAAGCACGCAGGCGGTTCCCCGAGCCGGTTCAGCGGCGGATCGAGGCTGTGGCGGACAAGGAGTTCGAGAAGCAGTTGGAGGCGGAGGCGAAGCGGTTGAACCTGCGGAGCGTCAGTGCGCTCCGCCAGCAGCTTGAGCAGTCCGGCCAGTCTGTCGAGCGGATGCGGCAGGTCTTTCGGGACACATTCCTGGCACAGCAGTTCATCCGCTCCCAGATTGCCGACAAGGTCAAGGTGACGCGACGCGAAATGCTGGAGTGGTACCGCCAGCACCGCCACGAGTTCGAGTCCTCGCCGATGGTTCGGTGGCGCGAGATCCTGGTCAGCGAGAAGCGACACGGTTCCCGCGCGGCGGCTCGTGCTCATGCCGAGCGGCTCGTGCAGGCGCTCCGCAACGGAGCGGAGTTTGCTGAGCTGGCTCGAAAGGAGAGCGATGGGGCCACCGCGCCGAAGGGGGGCCAGTGGCCGTGGACTCCCCCGGGCAGCTATGCCGTCGATGCTGTGGACCACGCTCTGTTCTCGCTCCCCGTCGGCGCAATCAGCGATCCGATCGAAGGGCCGGAGGGGTACCATATCGTCCAGGTCCAGGAACGGCGGGAAGGGGGAGTGCCGCCGTTCGAGGAGGTGCAGGACGAAATCGAGCGACGGCTGCGCCAGGAGAAGACTGAGCAGGAGCTGTCGCGGCTCATCCAGAAGCTCAAAGAGCGGGCGTATATCGTTTCGGTGCTTGACTGAGCGAAGGGGAAAGTCGCTCGAGGCTATCCCTTGGGCACGGGCGGGGTGGGGCATGCTCTTTGTCACGTCCATCTGTTAGCGGTCCGCATGTCACGTTGGGGCCAGGTGGTCCTGTTGTGCGCATCGTTGCCCTGCGCAGGTGGTTCCGCAGGTCGCGGCAGCTTGCCCGAGCTGGGGCCGGCGGCGCGCCGCGTCAGCTCGTTCAGTTCGCCAGGGGGGCACGTCTGTTGCGGGCGGTGCCGGTGAAGGGGGGATTTTGATACCCGCCCTGTTGTTGTGCGCAGATCTGTGGGGTGCGCGCGAACGGGGGGCCGTTGGCTCATGCGTGGGTGCCGGGGGAGGGGATGGCGGAAAGGCTCGCGGCGACCGGGTGCTTGACGGGTGTGAGCGCACCGGGTTATACTCTGGTTGACTGGGGGCGCGTGTTCGCTGTGTCTGGTCGTCCGGTGCAGCAAGCATCAAGTCACGTGGTCCGGTAGGTCGGGGACTCGATTAACGGACGATGGCACGGCGCCGGACAGGAAGGATCCGTAGTGCCGGAGATCGGGATACTCTAGATGTCACAGTCTCGCGATCATGTCTCAGAGCCTGAGAGCCCGTCGTCTGCGGCGACCGCCCGGCCGGACGGGGAGCAGTTCGACGTCGAGTCTGCGCCGACGGTGGTGCGGGGGGTTCAGCGGCCACCCTCGGGCGGCTCCGCCGATCGCGTCCGCTTGCAGACCATCGACGCGCTCGTAGGCGCCCAGCTTGGGCCGTACCGGATCGAGGCGCACATCGGCAGCGGCGGTATGGGGACGGTGTTCCGCGCTCTGGATGTGCGCCTGAACCGGCTGGTGGCGCTGAAGGTGTTGCCACCCGAGTTCGCCGACGATTCGAACTCCGTGCGGCGGTTCCTGTACGAGGCTCAGTGGGCGGCCCGTCTGGACCATGAGAACATCGCGCGCGTCTACGACATCGGCTCCGACAAGGGCTATCACTACATCGCGTTCGAGTACGTGGATGGCCGGTCCGTACGGGACCTCCTCGCCGAGAAAGGAGCTCTGGACCAGGTCGAGGTGGTGCGCATCGCTCTGCAGGTGGTCGGTGCTCTGTGCCACGCAGCGGCGCGGGGAGTGGTTCACCGGGACATCAAGCCGTCGAATCTGATCATTACCCGGTCGGGACGGGTCAAACTCGTGGACATGGGGCTGGCACGCACGTTCGAACGCCGCGGGCTGGCCAGTCTTACAGAGACCGGCATGACGCTGGGCACGTTCGACTACATCGCCCCCGAGCAGGCTCGCGATCCGCGCTCGGCAGATATCCGCAGCGATATCTACTCTCTGGGCTGCACCATGTTCCACATGCTCAGCGGGCGGCCGCCCTATCTCGATCCAAACCCGGTCCAGAAGCTGCTCCGGCACCAAAACGATCCCCCTCCGGATATCCGCCAGTTCGTCCCGAACGTGAACCGCTCCCTCGCTCGGGTGCTGGACCGGATGCTCCAGAAAGACCCGGCTCAGCGGTACCAGACGCCCGAGGAGCTGATGAGCGACCTGATTGACGTCGCTACCGAGCTGAACCTGAAGCCGGTGACAAGCGAGACGGTGTTGTGGATTCGCCGTCGCTGGTCAGACCGCACCACCGCGCTTCTCGTCGGCCTCTGGGCCACCGTCATCGTCGGGGTGCTCGTGTTGCTTTTCCTGATCCGATATCCGTTCGGCTGGGGCGAGTCGGCAGCGGCCCCCGCCGGCCTACCGGAATCTGCAACGCAGGTCCGCTCCGGCCAGCCGGCCCCATCGACGGCGGAGTTGGCCGGTGAAGCAGGCACGGAGCCGAGTCCTGCCGCCAGTGAAACGGAAGGGGGGAAGCAAGAGTCGCAGGCAGAGCCCGCCGTTGCTCGGGAAGAGAAGCTGGTCCAGGTCCAGGATGGGGCAGAACTGCGGGAGGCGTTGGCTCGCTGTCCTGACGGAGCTGTTATCGAACTGGCAGTGCCTCCGGGTACCGTCATCGATATTGACCCAGATGGGCGAGCAGCGCAGGAGGGGGTCGCTGGCCTACGGGTTCAGAACAAGACGGTGACGATCCGGCCGGGGAACGGTTGGTACGGCATCCTACGGCTCACGGTCGATTCTGCAGCACCGGATGTGGCAGAATGGGCGTTCTTTGAGCTCGAAAACGCACGGCTTAACCTCCGGCACATCACGCTCGTGCTTCGCGGTACTGCTCCGAACAGCGGGCCGTTCTTCTTTGTGGCTTCCGCCAGCGACGTTAATCTCAGTGACGTTGTGCTCGTGGACGCCATACAGTGGGAGGAGGCCTCTTCGACGCCCTCCGGTCGCACATGGGTTTTCCTGGGCGAATCGCGCGTCATCGTCCCGGTCGACCAGCCTGCGGAAGTGGCTGGTACGGACGGAGAGCCGGAGTCCAACGGGGAAGCGGGCGCCGTTGTGGTCCGTCCCTCTCGGCTTCGGATGGAAAGATGCTTCGTCGGACCTGTCCATGGGTTGGCCCTGGCCAGCGGCCAATTCGAGCTCCGGCTGGAGGACACAACCGTGGCCTGGGCGGACCGGGTGCTGGTCGCCGGTGCTAGCGGGTACCTCGACCAGGATCTTCCCGTCCTGAGTGCCACGATTCGGCACAGTGCGTTGCACTTCGGGCGGGGGCCGTGTTTCGAGCTTCTGCAATTTTTCGAAGAGCAGGGGGGGCGTTCGTCCGCGGTCCTGCATGTCGAGTCGTCGGTTGTGGCGACGCTCTCCGACGAGCCCGGCGCCCTGGTAGCTTTAGACGGGGGCGACAATTGGTTCTGGCAGGGGCAGAACAACCATTACTATCGCCTCGCCCGTTTTCTGGTGCGGCACGGTGATGCCGAAGGCGACGACGGCTACGCGACTGTCGCCGACACCCTTTGGGCATGGCGTGAGCAGGATGCCGTGGAGGATGTGGATTCCGCCGCTGTTACCGAGGCACCGTGGACGGTCCGCAGATTCCGCTCCGACCAGGGGGCTCCGCACGCCGCCGAGCTACTTAGCAGCAAATCGCCGTCCGAAACGCAGGGGGCCGTTCACGTTGGGCCGCGATTCATGCCTCCGTGGCAGAATGAGTTCAACCAGCCCATCGTGGAGCTCCTCGCGGCGGCCGTGGCAGGAAAGGTGCGGCTGAACCTGAGCCCTACCGCTCGCAGCGAGGTCGCAGGCGAACAGCCCGAAGAGCGGAATACTCCCCCCGAGGCGGAACGCAGCTCCCCGATGCCAGAGTCCGCGGGGACTGCGAGCACGGCCAGTCAGCTTATCGTCGATCCGACCGACGACACGGCCTACCACTCACTGGCCGACGCTCTGGCTGTCGCACCCGATGACGCGGTGATCGTGCTTAATGCAGAGGGGGAATTCAAGGTGCCCCCTCTGACCATAAAGGGGAAAACGGTCAGGGTTCAAGCGGCTGCCAATCGTAGGCCCGTCTTGCGCCTCGATCCCCTGGCCGTCACGGACATCTCACCGCGCGCGGCGCTCTTTTCCCTCCGCGACGCCCGGCTCGTCCTCTCCGGAGTCGATATCGTGCTCGACAGCGCCCCGGCCGGTACGCCCTCCGGTCCCGTGGCGTTCTCCCTGCTGGACTCCGAAGCGCAGCTAACGGACTGTCGTGTGGTGGTTTCCGCACCGCAAGGTGCGATCGCGGAGGTGACGGCGACGGCAAGCTCGTCCATGGCGGCTATGCAGGAGTCGAATTCGGGGACAACGACGAGCTCCACGGACAGCGCTAGCGTTCTCCGCGTGCAAAACAGCATTCTGTTGGCCAGAAACACCGTGGTCCGCGCCCCGCGAACGGCTCGGGTCACGATCGAGATGGACAACGTGGGGGTGCTCAGCCTGGGCTCGGTCCTGACCGTGGCGCCTGCCGACGGTTCTGCCGGCCAGTTGGACCTCGTCCTGCGCAACAGTACATGGCGGGCTCGCACGGGACTTATCCGTCCCAGCACGAACGACGGGGCAACGCCGACGCCCCCTGTGCGGGTCAGAGCGGAAGAGTGCCTGATCCAGCTTACAGCGGAGGAACCGGCAATCGTACTGACAATGAATGCGAACACCAGCGGGCAACTCTCCACATCGGTCATCGAATGGACGGGCAGGGGCAACGTTTATGACTTAAGGGGGCCGTGGCTTGAGGTCCGTAACGCCGAGGATGCGCGAATGGTGGACACCATCGGCGCAGGCGATTTCATGAGGCCCCCCTATCGCCGCGAGTCGGACTCGCGGATCAACTCGATCGCATTTCGGGCGCCGCTGCCGGCTGCGGAGGAGAGCGTCGACGCCGTGCCGTCGCTGTTCGTTGTAGAGCAAACCGACACGGCCAAAGTGCCCGGGGTACGCCCAGAGGAGTTGCCCTCCGGCGAATGATCGCCGCCGGATGCGAGACAACCGAACCTGGCCGCAGGGCAAGTGGCGAGGGGCAGGGAGCGGTCGAGCACTCCTTTGCTGGGCCTGGCTGCCGCTCAGACGTACGCGGGAATTGGAAGCAGAGCCGATCGGGGGGAACAAAGCCGAACTGCTCGTCCCATGTCGGCCGCGGAGCTGGTGGTGGGCTTGATCGTGGTCATTCCTCTTCACCGCTACACTTCGTCGGATGTTAGGTACCTACAGGTGGTTGGGCAGCGGGCGTGTCGACGCGGGGCGTCGCTTTAGAATCAGAGTGATAGCCCAGGGGTGGGCGACTTCTGAAGTGCAGCTTGTGCGGAGCACGGCGATGAGCCGAACGATCCTCAGGTCTCTGGCGTTGTTATCCCTCGTAGCGAAGCTTGCATTGCTTCCAACCCCCCTTGCGGCTGCAGACGAAAAGCTCGACGACGCTTATCGCCTGATCCAGACCGGTCGCTACGAGGAAGGGCTGGATCTGTTGCAGAAGGCGGCCGATCAGGAGCTCACGGTCGATGTTCTGCGGCTCAGGGCTCGCGCTCTCCGGGAGATGGGTGACCCGGCGCGCGCCGCGGCGGAGCTGGAAAAGGCCCTCAAGCTGGAGGGATCAAAGGCGTCTACCGCTTTTGTTGAGGCCGATCTGGCCACGCTTGCTCTCGAGCGAGGGGACGTCAAGGATGCCGTCCGCCGCTCCGCACACGCCTACGAACTCGATCCGGATTCCCCGCAGATCCTTTGGGTGCACTATCGCTGTTTGCGGGCGGCCGGGGACTACGATGGGGCACAGCGTGTGCTCAACGAAGCGTTTGTCCTGTGTACCCATCGAGCGTTCGAGGATCCGTGGGATCTCCTGGCCGCAGGCCGGCTGCTGCAGGAGTACGCGGGAAGGCACCTGAGGGATGCAGAGCAGGCCCAGCTCCTGAACAGCGTGCTGAACGATTTCTTTGACGGGGCCCTGGCGAAAGATTCCGTCCTCTGGCAGGCCCGCTATCTGTCCGGTCATCTCTTCGTCTCGAAATATCGCAGCGCAGACGCCGAACGTGACCTGCAGGCCGCTCTGGACATCAACCCCTCCGCCGCGTCTGTGTACGTCGCGTTGGGGCGCCTTGCGTTGAACGATTTTCAACTGGACCAGGCGATGCAACAGGCCGAGGCGGCACTGGAGTTGAATCCCCACCTGCCGGACGCTCTGGCGTTGAAGGCGGCCGTCCATCTGGCCCGGGCGCAGACGTCCGACGCCCGGCTCTGGGCCAAGAAGGCGGTGGAGGCCAATCCCGCCCATTGGGAAGCGCTGGCGATCCTGTGCACGGCGCACTATGTCGAGGGCGACCACGCGGCGTACGAAGCGGTCATCGCGTCGGCTCAGCGGATCAATCCCCGGCCTGTACGGTTCTACTACGCTCTGGGGCGTCACCTGGAAGACCAGCGCGTGTTTGACAGGGCAGAGTCCTGGTTGTGGCGGGCGCTGGAGGTCGATGCCGATTTCAACCCCCCGCGCGCCGCTCTGGGCATGCTGCTGATGCGCGTCGCCCGCGAAGACGATGCCCGTCCGGTCCTGGAAGAGGCATTCTCTCGCGACCCATTCAGCGTTCGTGTCAAAAACACGCTCGAGGTGCTCGATCTGCTCGACCAGTACGCCGAGTTTGCCGGCCAACACGTGCGTATCAAGGTCGATGGGAGCAAGGACAAGGTCCTGGGCATGGTGGCCCGCTGGTACCTCGATCGCACCTGGCAGCAACTCACCGATCGGTTCGGTTACTCGCCCAAGGAGCCCGCGCTGGTCGAAGTCTTCAATCGGGCCAAAGGACACACAGGCCATCAGTGGTTTAGTGCGCGCACGATCGGCTTACCCTGGATCGGTACCGTGGGGGCATGCACGGGAAAAGTTGTGGCGATGGTATCCCCCCTCGCGCTGCGGAAGCCGTTCAATTGGGGGAGGGTTCTCAGACACGAGCTCACCCACGTTATCACTCTCCAGCAGACGAACTTCAACATCACCCACTGGTTCACCGAAGCCCTTGCCGTCGATTCGGAAGGGTTCCCACGACCGCGTCTGTGGGACGAGGTGTTAATCCAGGCGCATCGGTCGGGAGAGCTACTGGACCTTTCGACCATCAACGCAGCATTCATTCGTCCCGGTTCCCAGGCGCGGTGGGCGCTTGCCTACTGTCAGGCGAAGCTTTACCTGGACTACATGCGCGAACGGTTCGGCCCCAAGGCTGCGGCTGCTCTGTTGCGCGCCTATGCCGAAGGCCATCGGGACCCGAAATCGGTCGAGAAGGCGTTCAACGTTACGGTCGAGGATTTCGAAACGGGCTACCGGCACTACATCGACCGGCTCATCCAATCGATTGTGGCCCAGCGGCCGGACCGGCCTGCGGGGTTCGCCGAGCTGGAGAGGGCTGCGGCCGCTAACCCGCAGGACGCCCGCCTTCAAGCGCGGCTTGCACTCGCCTATCTCCAGCGCAGGGGGTATCGCCGAGCACGCGATTTCGCGAGCAAGGCGCTCGATCTGGATCCAAACGAGCCGCTCGCCCTGTACGTCCTGGCGCGGCTCTACCTGCAGATCGGCGAAGACGAGCGAGCCGAGGCGCTGTTGGAGAAGGCTTTGGATGAGCAAAATCCGGAACCACACGTCCTGGCGTTGTTGGCGGACCGGGCCGTTCGGAGGCGGGACCTTGATCGGGCCGAGCGACTGTACAAGCTGGGCTACGAGCGGTTTCCCGCCGATCAACGCTGGCTCGCGGGGTTGGCGCGGGTCGCCCTGCTTAAGAAAGACCGCGACCGCCTGAAGTTCGCCCTGGAACGGCTCGCGCTCGCCGACCCCGATGACCTTGCCACCCGGGTCAAGCTCGCCCAGCTTGCCGAAGAGGAGGCGGACTGGCGGGCGCTGGAGCGGTGGGCGTGGGAAGTGGTGCTGGTTCATCCCATGCAACGCCAGGGGTATCGATGGCTGAGGACCGCTGCCGAGCACCTCGGCAACCCTGCCGACGCGGCGGAGGCGTGCCGCGTGCTCGCGGAAGTGGACGAGGAGAACCGAGCCGAGCATCTGGCAGAGGCCGTGGAACTGTTCACTAGGGCCGGCCGGGTCGAACGGGCACAGGAGGCACTGGATACCCTTCGTAAGGCGGCCCCCGATCATCCTCTGCTGCAGAAGACAAAGAAAGGTAGATGAACGAGGCAGTGGCCGTCTCGAAGGGCCGCGGCCATGGTGGCCGCCCTGAACGCTCCAGCAACCGCTGTTGAGGGGCGTTCCAAAGGTCGCCACAGCAAGTGACGGAGGCGTGCGAGTTGTCCGACATCGGCCTACGCGAACTACAGGATTTGATGCGACGGATGTACCTTCCGCGGGATGTCGAGCGGGGGGTCGAAGGAACGTTCATGTGGCTGATGGAAGAAGTGGGCGAGCTGGCCGCATCTTTGCGCACGGGGGACATCGAGAACCTGCACGAGGAGTTCGCCGATGTCCTTGCGTGGTTAGCCACAATCGCCAACGTGATGAACGTGGACCTCGCCCGTGCTGTTCGAGAAAAGTACGGTCACGGGTGTCCCGGTTGCGGCACGATCCCGTGTACGTGCTCGGAAGATGAGAAGCCGTAGGGGCTCGGGCCGACCCGGCGGCGGGGGCCAGCACCTACAATTCCTCGGGTTCAAACCACCCCTCCGGGCCGCACGTTCTATTACAAAGGACCGTTCGACGGCACAGTTACGTCGCGAATTCCGGCGGAAAAGGCGGATGGTGTCTACTTCCTGGCATCGTTTCGGTCGTATTGGCCTGGCGTGTGGACTGGTCTTGCTTGGGGCTCTTTGCCGGTGCGCACTCGCCGGTGCGCGGATCGAGTCCGTAGTTCCAGGCTTCGGCGGCCTGTACAAGGTCGGCCACTGGTGCCCCGTCCATGTGACGGTCAAGGCTGACGAGCAGGGCTTCGGGGGCTACCTTACCGTCCGCTGTCCGGATGTGGACGACATTGTCGTCCGGTTCGGGGGGCCGATAAGCAAGGGGGGAGGTGTGCCGGTGAGCCTGGGGGCCAACGAGTCCCGCACGTGGACCATCTACGTGCGTCCCGGCAACCTCGGGGCCAGGATCGAGGGGGTGCTCCTGAACGCTGACGGCAGAGAGGTGCAGAGCAGGTCGCCGGATCCTGCGGTGATTACTCCCGTGGCAGAGGAAACGTTCGTTTTGCTCGGCCTTGGCATGGAGGGGATCCTGTCCAGTCGGGCGCTGGAGGAGATAGCCGGCCGATCTAACATGGCCAGGAGCGGGGCGGTGGACCTGCAGTTCGTCCAGGTTTCTCTTGACAGCCCTGAGGTGCCTGCAGCCTGGCTCGGCTACGACATGGTCGACGCCGTATTGCTGGCTCTCGATGATAACGTGTTGCTCACGCGGATGTCGCCGGCAAAGCAGCAGGCGATCGCAAACTGGGTGCGTTTAGGCGGTCACCTGGTTGTCTCGCTCGCTTCCGGGCTCCCGGCCCTGCGAGATACCCCCCTCGATCGCCTGCTACCGGTGGAGGTCGAGGGCGTTGTGAAGCTGTCGGACGCGAGCGATTTCGAGTCGTTCGCAAAGACGCCGAAGGCTCTCCCTCTTCCCAAGGGGGGGCTGGATGTGCCGGCGTTCCGAATCCGCCGCGGCAAAGCGCTCGTCTCCCACCGTGGACAGCCGTTGCTGGTCCGCGCCCCGTTCGGCTTTGGTACGGTCGATGTGGTCGCTTTGCCGTTCGGTAGCAACGCATTCTCGCAGTGGGAAGGGCGACATGACTTCGTCAGCGCGCTGTTACCGACGCACCTCTGGCGGCAGACCGGCGGCTCGGCCACCATGCGCTTCGTCGCCGAGACGGACCTCGCCTCAATTGTGAAGCAGTGGGTCGAGCGGTACCAGGGCGTCGTTCCCGTGTCGTTCCAGTGGATCGCCTTCGGGATTTTCGCGTACATCCTGCTCATCGGTCCGGTCGACTACTTCCTGGTGCGGCGGGTATTCGGGCGGCCCGAGCTCACGTGGCTTACGTTCTCCATCGGCGCCATCGGATTATGCGTCCTGGTCTGGGTGGCCATTCAGCTCTACCAGGGGAAAGAGATTTACGAACGGCGAGTCGAGCTGATCGACGTCCACCAGCCGACCCGGTTCGTCCGCGGCTTCGGCGTGGGTTCGGTCTTCACGCCGTTCGCTCAGACGCTCACCGTCACAGTCCGCCCGGACGTGCCGTTTGTCGAGGACCTGCCCGAGCTCCGTCCCCGATGCGTTCTGCACTGGGCCGCCGTGCCGGAGGATGCGTTGGGCGGTACATCACGGGCGGGCAGCTTGCCCCTTTCGGCGCGGGAGTACGGCTACGGCACGGACTACTGTCGATTGGAGGGCGTACCGATGTATACCCGGAGCGGGAAGACGTTCGCCTGGGTGTGGGGAGGGCGCTGCCGATCCGTCTTGCGCGGCAACCTCTCCGCAGCAGCAGGCTATCACCTCCGCGGCAGCCTGCAGAACCGCTCCGGCTACGACTTCAACTGGCTCGTCGTGGCCTACAGCAACCGCACCTACATCCTGCACGATGTGCAGGACCGGGCCGTTGTGCGTGTCGAAGATGCGGACACGTTGTCCCTGTCCGCATTCGTAACCCGATTCGATCGGCTCGGGAAACACGGCGACCTGGCGCGGGCGCTCCTCCAAGCCACCTTTTACCAGGCGGTCGGAGACACGCTGATGACCACCAATTACACGCTGTCACGCCTGGACATGAGCCAGTTCGGAACCGACCCGGAATACGCAGTGGCGATCGGATGGGCAGAGGGCCAAGAGGGGGTAACCTGGCACGCCGCTACAGCCGAGGCACCGCAGAGTGCCGAATCCGTGGTTATGCTCCGTGTTGTTCTCCCGGTGCAGGCAGAACGCATGGGGGTTGAAACTCTTCTGAGGGACCAGCAATGATCGAAACGCGCGATTTGACCAAAATCTACGGCGATCTCTACGCCGTTAACCGGCTCAACCTGCGTCTGGAACGTGGGGATGTCTTTGGCTTTATCGGTCCCAACGGAGCCGGAAAAACCACAACGATGCGGATCCTGGCGACGTTGCTGAACCCCACGTTCGGCGAGGCCTATGTGTGCGGCTATTCGATCTACAACGGCGCCCGTGAGATCCGCCGCCTCATCGGCTACATGCCCGATTTCTTCGGCGTTTACGACGACATGACCGTCATTGAGTACCTGGAGTTCTTTGCGGCAGCGTACAGGATTCGGCCGCCGAAACGTCGCCAAATCTGTGAATCGGTGCTGGAGCTGGTTGACCTGGCGTTTAAGCGGGATGCACTCGTGACCAATCTGTCCCGCGGAATGACGCAGCGGCTCGGCCTGGCTCGGGTGCTCTTGCACGATCCTCAGGTGCTGCTACTGGACGAGCCGGCCAGTGGGCTCGATCCACGAGCACGCATCGAGGTGCGCAACTTGCTCAAGCGCCTGCGGGAGATGGGAAAGACGATCCTCGTATCCAGCCACATCCTCCCCGAGCTAGCCGATGTTTGCAATAAGATCGGGATCATCGAACGCGGGAACATGCTGGTCCAGGGGGACGTCCGCGAGGTCATGAAACAGGTGCGGGTCAATGTCGTGCTGGAGGTGAAAGTGCAGAACAACGCAGACGGAGCGGCAACTCTGCTGGCGGACCGACCGGAGGTCGAGTCGGTCGAGCGTCGTGGCGAACTGCTGGAAGTCACCCTGCGAGAGGACGTGACCGACTTCGCGTTCATTCCGGAACTACTCATCTACAACGGCTACCGGTTGGAACTGCTCCGCGAGAAAGAGATCAGCCTCGAGACGGCCTTCATGGCGCTCACGAAAGGTGCCCTTCAGTAAGGGGCATGAGATCGGGGGCAATCGGCCCCGCCGTCCGTGGCCGCCGACCTGGGGCGGACCCCGGGGCCGGGGAAGGCGTGTCCGGGTTAGACTGCCACGTAGCGCCAAGACGCGGTAGAACCACCGCTGTCAAGGGCAGGGGATCGACGGATCGCGACCGGCTGGCCTACCAACGAGACGAGCGTTTGGCAGGTGGCACCTTCACTTTGGTGGCCGTGGCAGCGTTACTAAGTCCGAGCGGCTCCGGTCGACGGTCCCTGTATCCGGCTGGTTGGCCCCCTGGGGGGACGTGAGTTGGACGAACGTTTGGGCGATGGGCGGCTTACCGGAACAACCAAATGCAAACAGCCCGGCCTGGGAGCCGGGCTGTTCGGGGCGTTGGGGGGGTAGGCTATGAGCGATGGCGGTTCCGTAGCCGTCGCGCGGCGATGGCTGCCGGGACACCCAACGCCATCAAGATCAGGCTGCCGGGTTCGGGATTGGGACGAGGGAGGTCGCCGTCCGAGGGGGGATCGCCGTTCCTCAGGTTACCCTTGTAGTAGCTAGGCAAGTAGTCCAGATCCGTGGTCATGAACACCACCGATGAGTAACCACCCGTGGGGATCGCACCGTCGCCGAACACGCCGAAGCCGGGAATGATCACCTGGTCCCAGGTGAAGCGAGCCATGCTGTCACCGGAATCCATCACTCCGGAAATCGGGTTGTAAGCCGAGCTATCGCTCGCAAAGCCCACCCCGGACACCCCGCTTTCGCTCGGTATACCGTCCACCACGTCATCCCCCTTGTCGTCTCCGGGGGCCTCCGATCCGAGAAACCGGTTGCCGGCCGGACCAACGGGGGCTCCATCGGTGAACACGGTGTCCGCCAGGTAACCGATTGAGGTCAGAGCACTGGATGAATAGTTCGGCAGTTTGAGAACGTGCAAGTCGTGGTCTGGATCACCTGGAACGGCGTTGGGGTCGGTGTTCACCACCTGGTAGAAAAACACATACGCGGCATCAACGTCGATATAGTTACTGAGCAGCAGGGACGTTGCGACGCCGGAAAGGCCCAGCTCCGTAACCCAGTTGTTCGTATCTGGCTTGTAAACAGCGAAGTTTACAATTCCGTCACTGCTGGGGTTGTCCGACATCTGCGTGTTGCCGGTCAACGACGTGAGCCAACCGGCCGAAGCGGGATGGCTTAAGGCTGACAATACGGCCAGAGTAACCGCCGTGCGCAGGAGAGTCCGTGTGTGCATCTGCAGCTCCTCTTCCTCCTCCGATTTGGTCTGCCAACTTTACTTATGAGCGATTTCGTATCGTGGCTGTTCACCCACCTAGATACATTTCGAGCCCAGACGTGACCGGTGTTTGCACGCCGTCTGAGCCCGCACAACCCGTACAGCTTGTCCAGTTGCTCGGCGTCGTTACAGGTGGCCCATCCTCACGCTTGCGAAGTCGGCCGACGTCGTCGCATTCGAGCGAGCCCAGGGGGGGCCGCAACGAGGGCGTCGCTGCCGAAGGTTTACGGCTCGGTCCTTCTTGCGTCTTCCGATGACCCGCGGCCGTGGAGCCGGAGTCGCGTGGAGCCTGCATCTGAAAACCGTCCTGATGTGGCGGCCGAGGGGGAAAGGGATCTGGAGATAGGCTGATGCACAGCGGGCGAATGGCAGACGGCGCCAGTGACGGTTTTGAACGACGAGGATTGGACGATTATCCAAGAACGGCTTCCGCTCGAGAACCGGGCCGCTCGGCCCGGAAACGGATCATCATGGACGGGAATCGTATGCGTTCGCGTCGTGCTCGGTCTCTCCGTGGTCCTACCCCTCCTTGCTTTGGGGTCCTCGCGTCGCTCTGGGTTGGGACGGAGCGTTGTGGCCAAAGGTAAACTAAAGATTGTGGACGAGACACCCGGCCCGGACTGACTGCGCTAACGGGGCCAAACAGGGGCCGATCAGGGGGTTGCGTGCGCGGGCCCGTGAACTGGCGCCGAAGAGCTGTGGTGCGCACTGAGTTGTTCGGATGGGAGAACCACGTGGGGCAGTCGCGGGTGTGGAAAGGCCGGTTTGGAGCTGGAGGGGGGCTTTCGGCCACAGCCGCGTGACGGGAAGTGGGGGGGGCGTCTGGTCCGAGAAGCTGATGTCAGGGGGAAAATTGCACGAGGGCGAGAGCATATGTCACCGAAGTTGGTATGGGCCTCGTCCGTGGGAGTGCTTGCGGTTGCGGTCGTCGTGTGGGAGCTGCAGCCGGCGCTCAGCAATCCTGACGTCGCATCTGCCGATCAGCAGGTTGCCGCTGCACTCCGGTGGATGGAGCAGCATGAGGACTGGATGACCGTGCCACCGGAGCATGGCCGGTTTTTGTGGCAGATTGTCGAAGCGACCAGGCCGCGGAGGATCCTGGAGGTGGGCAGCGCGTTTGGCTATGCGACCCTGTGGCTCGGCCGTGGGCTTCTAGGGCGCGAGGGGAACATCACATCGATCGAGCTGCTTGAGGAGCGAGTCGAGATTGCGCGACAGGCGTTGGAGCGCGCCGGGCTATCGGCTCGCGTGCGCGTGATCACCGGGGACGCGTTCGAAGTGGTCCCGACGCTGAGCGGGCAATTCGACCTCATCTTTCTCGATGCGGCCAAGGCGGACTACCACCGTTTTTATGAGATGCTCTTGCCCAGGCTCCGGGAAGGCGGCGTTCTTCTTGCTCACAACGTCATTGCCCGTGCCCGGCAAGTGCGTCCTTTCCTGGATCGGATCGAAAGCGACAAGCGCGTGATCGCCTCGATCATCCGGATCGGCGACGATGGCTTCGCCTTTTGCGTGCGGCGACGGGGAAAGGAATCGCAGGGGACGACCGACACGCCCTAGCGACTGTGCGGACCGGCCCGGTGGTACGAACTGTATGCCGGGAATGGGCGTGACTGAGGCCGGATGCGGCGCCGGTGATCTTCTTTGAGCAAGCTGGAGCAGGGGGGCGGCAGATGGGCGTCCGCGCGGTCGACCGGGGACGCTGCCTGCTGCTGCGACATGCGGGCGTGCCTGCTCGAGGCACGGTGCGTTGAGTGAGCGCTTGGGGGGGCGCGTGTGCGAGCGGCAGTGCCGCGACCTTGAGGATTGACGGGAAGACGGCTTCCCGTCGTGCTGTGGACGCGGACTGGAGGCTGTGCTGGAGGTGACGCGATGCGCAAGTGTGCATGTGGAGCGGTCAATCCGGACTGGGCTACGGAGTGCGCCAAATGTGGGGCTCCGCTGGGGGCTGCCTCCTCAGGAAGTGAGATCCAGGGCAGTGAGATGCAGGAACCGGCGCAGTCGCCCGAGCGGGGTGACGGCGGGGAAGGAACGAGCGCGGGTCGGCCGGATGTCCCGGCTTTTGGGGGACAAACTGGCGCAGCGAGCTCATCGGCCGCCGAGGGGCCGGCCGGCGCTGCGCCCTCGTGGGGGCAGCCCAGGTCGCCGACGTCGCCCCCAGCAAGGGGGCAGCTTGGTCCACCCCCATGGCCTGCTTCCGGCGCAGGGGCTGATGTCCCGGGTGCGCCGCCGGCCTGGGGCGGGCCGGGCTCGACCGGCGGCACCACGACCGGGGCGGACTACGTACAGGGCCCTGCGGTGGTGTTGCCTGCGGCGCCGGCGTGGGAGCAGCGAGGACCAGAGCAGCCTCGGAAAGCGAGGAAAGAGATCTCGCCTGTTGCGCTGGGTATCGTCGGGCTGTTTGCCGCGTGCGTCCCGATCGCGGGAGCACCGCTCAATGCGATCGCCATCTGGAGGGGCACGCGCGCGATCCGACAGGGGGAAACAGTAGCCGGGGTGATCGGATTGGTCTTGGGTGTGGTGGGCTTTATCCTTACGCTGCTGAATGCGGCGTTTGGCGTGTATCTGGCCTTACGGGGTGGACCGTAGGCGCATGCGCCCGCCGCCTTTGGCTTTTTGGAGTGCGGCACTCCGGTGCCGCTTTGGCTCTTTGGAGTGCGGCACTCCGGTGCCGCTTTGGCTTTTTGGAGTGCGGCACTCCTGTGCCGTTTTGGCTCTTTGGAGTGCGGCACTCCTGTGCCGCTTTGGCTCTTTGGAGTGCGGCACCCCCGTGCCGCTTTGGCTTTTTGGAGTGCGGCACCCCTGTGCCGCTTTGGCTCTTTGGAGTGCGGCACTCCGGTGCCGCTTTGGCTCTTTGGAGTGCGGCACTCCGGTGCCGCTTTGGCTCTTTGGAGTGCGGCACTCCCGTGCCGCTTTGGTTTTTTGGAGTGCGGCACCCCGGTGCCGCTTTGGCTTTTTGGAGTGCGGCACTCCCGTGCCGCTTTGGTTTTTTGGAGTGCGGCACCCCCGTGCCGCTTTGGCTTTTTGGAGTGCGGCACCCCCGTGCCGCTTTGGCTTTTTGGAGTGCGGCACTCCCGTGCCGCTTTGGCTCTTTGGAGTGCGGCACCCCCGTGCCGCTTTGGCTCTTTGGAGTGCGGCAGTCCCCTGCCGCTTTGGCTCTTTGGAGTGCGGCACTCCCGTGCCGCTTTGGCTCTTTGGAGTGCGGCACTCCCGTGCCGCTTTGATTCTTTTGGAGTGCGGCCCTCCTGTGCCGCTTTGGCTCTTTGGAGTGCGGCACTCCCGTGCCGCTTTGGCTCTTTGGAGTGCGGCAGTCCTCTGCCGCTTTGGCTTTTTGGAGTGCGGCACTCCGGTGCAGGTTTGGCTCTTTGGAGTGCGGCAGTCCTCTGCCGCTTTGGCTCTTTGGAGTGCGGCACCCCCGTGCCGCTTTGGCTCTTTGGAGTGCGGCACCCCCGTGCCGCTTTGGCTCTTTGGAGTGCGGCACTCCCGTGCCGCTTTGGCTCTTTGGAGTGCGGCACTCCCGTGCCGCTTTGATTCTTTTGGAGTGCGGCCCTCCTGTGCCGCTTTGGCTCTTTGGAGTGCGGCACTCCTGTGCCGCTTTGGTTCTTTGGAGTGCGGCACTCCGGTGCCGCTTTGGCTCTTTGGAGTGCGGCACCCCGGTGCCGCTTTGGCTTTTTGGAGTGCGGCAGTCCTCTGCCGCTTTGGCTCTTTGGAGTGCGGCACTCCCGTGCCGCTTTGGCTCTTTTGGAGTGCGGCACTCCCGTGCCGCTTTGGCTCTTTGGAGTGCGGCACTCCCGTGCCGCTTTGGCTCTTTGGAGCGCGGCACCCCCGTGCCGCTTTGCTTCCACAGACGAGTATCTACCCCCTTCATTTCGAGGGCTATCTCCCCCCACCCTTTAGAGCAGTATCTCCTCCCATCACCGCCGCGGCAGTACCGGCAGCCACGTTTGCAGATTCTGCCCCTCGCCGATTTCGAGCACAGCAGGCTCGTCCGCCTCGAGAGCGGCTTGAACCTCAGCTGCCGGGAATTCGATGAGGCCGTCCGGGCCTACAGAGGCGGCAACTCCGGCCAGTCGAGCAATCTGGCCATCGAAGTCGGCAGTCGGCTTTCCAGGAATTACCTGGCGGCCCACGCGGAGCGCGTAAGCGATCCGCACCGGAAGCTTGCCAGGATCTTTCAGAGTCGCCGGCGCCGAGGGCAGATCGACATACGCCCGATACCGATCGTCCGGGCTGGCCCAGCGCAGCTCAGATAAGTGCACGGCATCCGCAAGAGACGGGACGTCCGCCGCCACCGCCACAGACTGCCTCGATTGCCACTCCCGCAGCCTGCTCAAAACCTTCAATAGACGTCGGTTTAGCCAGGCCGTCAGAGCAGTCGCCATGAGCAGCCGAGAAACCCGGCTGTCCGGGACACTGCTCGCCTCCAGCTCCCCCCGCTCCGCCTTCTCAAAGCGTGCAACGTGCTCCAGCACCGGAATAGCATTCTGCACGGTGGCGACAAGCTCGTCATCCCCGTTCTCATAGTCGACAGCCCCCACGAATGCGAGGAGCCAGTTACGGGCCGGAATAAACGCGGCCGCACGCTTTCGAAGCCCTTCACGGGCCACCAGCAACGCGTGGTGCTTCCGCGCCAGCACATCCTGCAACTTCCGCTCAAGAAGTTTGCACGCCACCCAATGGCCCACCTCCAGCATGTCCAGCTCATCCAGGAGCCCGGCCCACGTACCCTCGTCGTCGACGTCTTCCTCGTCCGCTCGCTCCACTTTCCGCAGCCAATCAAGCGGACGAATCGCTTCGGTGGCAACGCTCGCCAGATCCTCCTTGCTCGCCTGGAAACCCTGTTCCTCGACACGCGCCCGTGCGCCCAGATCAAGCCACTGACTCCACAGCTCGTTCAACCCCACTGCAACTGGGGGCTCTTCCCGAGCAAGGCCTGCGAGGAGTCTCTTGTCAGCGCGATGTAAGCGAGCCCAGCTTGCAAGGAGTCGCAGAGCGGCATCCGGATCCTGCGTCTTGTGTTTCGGTAGGAGTTGAGCGTAATCCGAGACCCACCGGCGGACCAGTGCCTGCGATCCCTCGCCCGCCGGCGAGTCCTGTCCAATCTCTGCAAGCAACCAGTCCAGCCGATTCTTCAGCTCGTGTGCTTTCCCCATTGAAGCTACCCTCCACTTAGGATTATGCGGTGCATGAAGTGCTTCGCAACATCATCACGCCTTGCACCTGCCTCGCTTCGTCCACATGGTCTACGCCACCCGAACTGCTGGTCTGACACGGGCCGCCTTGCCCGATGCCGACACAAGCGAGGCCGTGCGGCTACGCCAGCCCCCCGTGACACTGCCAATCGCGCCGCTTTGTTGCAAGATCTGATCACCGATCGCACGGACATGCCCCCTGTGCTGGAGCCGTTCGGCTTGGAACAGCAGCCAGGGCAAGCGGACTGCAACCAATGGATTGGGGTGTAACAGGCTCGCAGACGGGCAGGCCGCAGGAGACATACTCTCGCCGAGTTCTGCGTTGAGGCTGGTTCGTTCGGCGCCCGGCGATCGCTAGCCGGTAGGTTCTCCGCCGCAGGGCACAGGGCACAAGTTCGATTTCACACGCCATAGATTGCTCGCCAAAGGGTGACGGCTTCCGGGTCGATCCCATCGAAAGCGCCATTGTCCAGCAATTCGGCGAGCTTTGCCCGGAGCCGTTCGCGCCACTTGTAATGAACCTGTGCACTTGCGCGGACGCGCGGTGCTAGCGCCTTGACCGCTTCGATCAAACGACCGCTCGTGATCGCCAGCCCCTCGGGGCCCACGCTTGCTGACACGGCGGCCCAGATATCCGCGATAGTCGGCCAGGAGGGGCGAACGCGCAGGGCTCGGTCCTGCGTGGACCACGGCAAGTAAGCTTGCACGAGATGAATCCACGCGAAGCCAGGCTGGGCGGTATCGTCGTCGCAAGCTCTGAAAGAGTTATAAAGGCCGATGCGCCCCTCAAGGAGGTAGAGGGCGTACCATTCCACGCTGCCGCGTACTTGCGTTAAGTGGTGGAAAACGACCCTGTCAATCTCGCGAAGCATGCGGGCGATGCGTTTGAGTTTTTCGCGACTAAGCGATTCTTCGGCAGGACGGTTTGGTGCCGGCACGCCATCGAGGAACTCCTTGTCTGCAGCTTGAACACCGGGCGGGGAGAATGTGTCAAGGATGCGTCGCCTGGCCGTAACGCGAACCCACCTCCGCACCGCAGCAAGGCTGCGACTTCTGCTAGGGTGCCACTTGCCGCTCCAGATCTGAAACAAGACGTGACTTGCGGCGTCATCCAGCCGATCGGGGTCCTCTTGCGCCAGTCTCACAAGCTCTCGAGAGGACGCGATCCAACGCTTGATTATCCCCCAGAGTAGTTCTGCCGCGGCCTGGTCACCTCGGCGCATGCGAACCACAAGGCGAACAAAAGCGTTCAGAGACAGGCTATACCCCGGCGGCATCGACCCCGTTCCGAGAGAGTGGAACAGCCCTCGCCAACCTTGTCCGAACGAGCACGCGGAACCCCTCAGCACGGCTATACCTCCCCGATTACGAAACCCTACAACCAGTAACCTTAGCAACCTCCATATACTACGCACGAGCTGAGCGCCGGTGAAGTCCCCAGTAAGCGGGCTTCAACGGGCGCTTCGGCGGGTCGACGAGGAGACGGGCTAACGAAATGTAAACATGCCAACGAGCCGTGCCGCAACTCCATGCAGCAGGGAGACCGGCGATGGATGTCGCGACGCCGGGAACTCGGGTTCCGGGGGGGCACGCCCGGTCAGAACGGACGATTGAGGCCACGGAGGTGGGGGTAACGTTGGAGCGCCTGGCGGAGAGCCCAGGCGCGTTTCAAGCGTTGAAGGGGGCCACGATTGCCAAAGCGGAGCCGGCCGCGCACGTAGCGGCTAGTCCACCCGTCGAACTGTTGATAATACGGCGCCGGCCAGACACGCCCACGCCCTACCAGGATTTTCACCCCCTCAATGGCAGCTACGCCCGCACAAAGCTGGCACGCCCCTCCGAAGCTCGGCGCCCGGTCCTGTTCCACATCAACCGCGTCCCGGTCGAAGTAAGCGAGGTGCAGCCCCCGGGGGGCAAGGCCAAGGGCAAAGGCGATCAGCGCCTCCAGATACGTGCCGCACGAGGAGAAATCGAAATACTCTTCGGCACTCATGCCGTGGGGGCTAAAGACGAGCCACGCGACGCCAAAACCAACAGGGCCGGCCGTGATCGCCCAGATGCCCCGCTCATGGCACACCCGAAATAGCCACCTCCGTAAACCCACCGCGAAGAAGTCGACTCCGTCCACGAACAGATCGGCCCCCTCAAGGAACTCGGCGATGTTCTCCTTCGAAACCCCCTCCGAGAACACGCGGATCTCCGCCTCAGGATTGATCTCACGGATCACAGAGGCCATCGCATCGGCTTTGTTCCGCCCCAGGAACTCGGTCGTGGCGCCATACTGGCGGTTGAAGTTGGCCACCTCAAAGGTGTCGGGATCTGCGATGCGAAAGCGGCCCACCCCGGCCCGGGCAAAGGTCACCGCGTGGATACCCCCCACGCCCCCCATGCCGGCGATCGCAACGCAAGCCTCCCGAAGAAGAGCTTGCTCCTCGCCCGTCACCAGCCCAATGTTGCGCGCAAACGCCTCCTCGTACGACCAGCCTGCCCGCCTGGCCTGAGCGGACACCTTCGCCGAGCGGCCAAACAGAGCCGAAAGCTGCACAACGTCCCTCCGCTTCGACCTTCCTCCGGTGGTGGCGCGGTCAAGGCCCTCGCGCGTCGGCGACCTCCGAAGACTCCGACGCTTCGATGACCACGTCCACACGCAGCCCCACCGGAAGCCGAACGCTTTCGTCCAGATCGATCCAGGCTTCTAGAACCCTCGTGTCGTATCGCTCTCCGGGCTCGAAGGAAAACAGGCTCTTCGAACGCACGATGCCCGAGACGGACGTCACGCGGCCCCGGAACTGTCGGTCAGGGAGCCCGTCCACGGTCACCGTCGCCGGCGCCCCGATCCGAAGCCGCGGCACGTCGTATTCCTCAACAAAGGCACGCACGCGACTGCGCGAGTCGTCGACCACCACCACGGCAGCCTCAACCGTCGTCGGACCAATCACTTCCCCCACCCGGCAGTTCACATCCACGACGATTCCGTTCACGGGCGCCCGGATCGTAAGCTTCTCCAGCAGGGCCTCAAGCTGACGGACGCGCGACCGAGCTGCGTCCAGTTCCGCCTCGGCCGCCTGTCGCCGTTCGGTTCTTGCACCGGCCTGGAGCAACTGCAATTCCGCCGCCGCAGCCGCCTGCTCGGCCGCCGCAGCCAGATAGCGTTTCTGCTCGTCTTCGACTTCCTCCCGGCGAGCCGCGTCGCGTTCCCACAGAGCAACCAGGCGGCGGTAGCGGCTTTCGTGCAGTTGGGCGCGTGCCCGGGCAGCCAGCCAGCGCTGGCGCGCCGCTTCCAGCTCCTGCGGCCGCGGCCCATTCACGATCTCGGCCAAACGCGCCATCGCCGCATCCGCCGCTGCCTTGGCCTCCTGCAAACGGGCTTGCAGCTCGCTGGCGTCCAGCTCAAGCAGCGTTGCCCCCTGCGTCACCACCTGGCCGGGAGCAACGTGCACCGCGGCAACCCGCCCGACGAGCTCGGGACGAAGCTCGTACGGTTCCGTAGCCCCCTCAATCCGCCCTACTGCGAAAATCGGTGCCTCCTCCTGTGGCCGTGGCGGAGCCCCTTCCAGGCGGACGGGACGGCTGCGTAAGTCCATCAGGTAAGCCAGGCCGCCTACCAGTACCACGGTGATGGTCAACAACGCAATCGGTCGAGTCATCTCATGCCGCCGTCGATGCTTCGACGAGCCTGCCCGCCTCCAGTTCGAAGACCCGGTCGGCGTATTCCAGAATCCGCCGGTCGTGGGTGACAACGATAACCGTGTGCTGCCGCGTCTTTGCCAGTTCGCGAAGCAACCGCATCACCTTCGCCCCCGTCTGGGCATCGAGCGACGCCGTGGGCTCATCGGCCAGCAGCAAGGGCGGATCGCACGCCAGTGCTCGGGCGATTGCCACACGCTGACACTGCCCAACGCTCATGAGGCGGGGATCCTGGTCGGCGCGACCTTCCAGGCCCACGAGTTCCAGCAGTCGCCGAGCCTGCCGCCGAGCGGCCCGCCGGGAAACGCCGGCCAGAATCAGCGGCAGCATGACGTTCTCCTCGGCAGTTAAACCGCGGAGAAGATGGAACCGTTGAAACACGAAGCCGATCGTACTCCGACGAAGCGCACTCCGCTCCGCCTCTGCCAGACCACCCACCTCGGTTCCAAACAACTCTACCTTGCCCGAGTCCGGCCGCAGAACGCAACCGATGATGGACAGCAAGGTTGTCTTGCCACAACCGGACGGACCGAGCAGGTAGACGCATTCGCCTCTGGCAACCGACAGGTCCACTCCACGCAGGACCTGCTCTACGTGTTCCCCCCGCCGGTAGCTCTTCGTCACGTGCTCCAACCGAACCGCATCTATCGCGGAGTTGGGGACTCTTTCCAGTGGTGCCGTCGAGCTAACGGTTGCCATGAGTGTGCCGTCCGTTACTGCAGAGCGAGCATGGGATCCACCTGGCGCAGCTTCATGTAGGGGGGTATAGCCGAGGCAAGGGCCACGAGCACCACGGCCAAGCAACTACCCACCGACAACCACCAGGGGATCCAAATCGGCGCCCGTGGCGTGCTGAATGCCCACTGGATGCCACCGACAACGACCATTCCCACACAACACGCGATCAACGCCAGGAAGAGCGCCTGGGCCAGAAGCACAATCGCCAGATCGCGGTTGCGGATGCCCATCGCCTTGAGAGCGGCGAATTCGGGCATGCGGTCCAGTACGGAGGCATACATTGTCTGGGCAACGATGCTGAGCCCCACCAGCATTCCCAGCAGTGTGGCCGCGCCGAAGCTGATGCCCAGGCCGGTGCGCCTCATCCAAAAATCGACCGACAGCCGGCTGTACTCTCCGCGGGTGTACACGTCCGCTTCGGGGATGCGCAGTCGGATCTGGTCGCACAAGGCGCGCAGATCCGCTCCCGGACGGGCGCGAACGAGGATGTAGGAGCACGCCCCCGGTGGTTTGCGGCAGAAGCGGGCCGCCCTGGAGAAGGTGGTGAAGACGTACGGAGCGACCAGGAAGCCCATGACCCCCCTGGTGTACGCGACGATCCTGGCTCGTTTCCCGCCGATTTCGCGCACCTCTCCAATGCGGGGCCAGCCCAGCTTGGGCAGTTCGTAGACATCGACGGTGATCCCGTCTGGCCGGAGGACGTCGCGAGGGTTACCTCGGACGACGTTCCAGGCATTCCCCAGGAGCTCGGGAGGCTCGGCTCCCACCACGACCACCGCCTCGCGCCCCCCACCAGGCACCGTGATGCTCGACCAACCGATCAAATACGGTGCCGCCGTTTCCACGTCGGGCAGGGCGCGAATACGGTTCGCCCAGGCGGCAGGGATGTCTTCGGCAAAATCGACGTTATGCATGCGGCGGTGGCCCACCCAGATGTCGGCGTCCCCGTAGTCCACCATCAAACTGACCTTGCGGATCAAGCCAATAAAAAGCCCCCCTTGGACGTTCATGAGCACGAGCGTGAACGTGAGGCCGAGAAGGGCCATCAAGCATTTCCAAGGGTCCGCCTTGAGTGTCTTGGTCGCGATGCCCCACATGCCTTCGCCTGTATCAGCTTTACCCTCCCGGGACTAGGCCGCGATCCTCTGGGGAGGTTCCCAAATCTCCCCCTCCGCGTCCGGATCCAGACCGACAAGGTACGCGAAGTACAGGAAGTCGCTGCGGCTCATGGGGGGCACCTGCAGTCGACTGGCCGGAATCTTGGGATGGAGGTAGCGGCGACAGATCTCAGGCTTCAAGACGCGGTGCGCCCGGGTTAGATCGAGCCGCAGGCCCACCGCCGGCGCCCCCATCACGTACGGATGGGGACGGCATCCCGTGAACGGTTCAAACGCAAAGACCTCCTCGTAGAACCGAGCCTGCTTCGGATGCACGGCGATCACGATGTCGTCGTACCGGGACCAGTAGCAGTACTGCACGAGTAGCCGCGTCAGCTCAAAGAACACCGATAGCGCGATCCGCTGGTGACCGGGTACAATGGCGAACCCGGTGGCCTCGGCAAGCCGCCGCCCCTCGCTGCGCAATTCGTTCAGCTCACTGCGGAAGAGAACGTCTGCCGGAATGCCACGGCCGGAATCCCCCACCACGCTCAGCGTCCCAAGTACCCGCGTCGGGCCCTGCAAGTAAACCAGCGTGCGACTGGTCGGAAAGGCAAGGTGGGGACTGAAGCGGACCCGCGCCGGATGGGGAGGCGTGTAACCCTGGCGGCGATAAGTCTCGTACAGAACCCGCAGGGCGAGCAGATACTCTGTCCGGGTCTTCGCGATCCGTGCGTGCATCATGTCCGCCTGTCGATTAGTACCCCCGAAACGCTGCGCCCCAGCCGTGCGCCGCAGTATCGAAGAAACGTCCGCATTTGTCAAATGTAACGCGTTCGCTGTCAATTTCGGGCCCAGTAGCCAGCCGGGCCTGGTTCGCACCTCGGAACAGTCGGAGGCACCGTTCCGTTTCGCACAACGAGGCTCCGACGGGTGCGGTCCTACACTTCTATCGGCATCGCAGCCGTTCGGTACGGGGAGGCGGGGCCGGGGCAAACTCGGGTAGTAGCGGTTGTCCGACCTGTGACCGCAGCGCGAACCCCTGCACGGTGGCTATACACGGTCCGCTTGCAAGGTAGAGTCCCTTAGAGAGTGTTGACCACGCAAGTCGCACGGGCACCTCACTGACCGGCGAAGAAAAGGCACTTTATACGAGCCGGGGAGGTGACCATGGGAGCGAACATGTCGCTAGTAGATTCGAGGATTGCCCACACCTGTCAGCCGCCGACGGAACCTGGCCCCGCGTTTCTGGAGTCCGCTCGTCGGGAACCGGCTCAGCTCGGGCCTGCGTTACGTCTCGCGGAAACGCCCGAGCTACGGCATGCGGCTCTCGACCTCGTTCTCGAGTACTACAAGCGGCAAGGGTACGTGCCGCCAGACGCCGTCGCCACCCACGTTCACCGCTACGCACTGGTACCAGGGGCAGAGACGATCGTGGCGTGCGATTCCGATGGGACCGTCCTCGCCACGCTGACGCTCGTGCCCGACGGCCCCTGGGGCCTACCGATGGATAGCCTCTACCGCGAGGAGCTCACCCGGCTTCGTAAAGAAGGGCGCGTTCTTGCCGAATGCATCGGGTTTGCCTCCCGGGTGCTGGAACGACACGCGACCCTTCGTTTGGTGGTCTCTCTGACACGAGCGGCGATGTGGTTCGCTTTGCGTTCCGGCAGAACAGATCTGGTCGTTACCGTCAACCCGCGGCACGTCCACTTCTACGCGCGGCTGTTGCCGTTCCAAATCATCGGAGCAGAGAAGCAGTACGCGGCCGTGCAAAACGCTCCCGCAGTTCCGCTCCGCTTGAACTTGCTGACCCTTGCCGAAGAGCGGGAGCGGAGGCGGGCGGCTTACCGCAACTACCTGGGCGAACTCGACCTGCGTAACCTCCAGACCACCTCGACCTTCCGTCCACCATCACCGGGCGAGTCCGCAACCGATGCTGCAAGCGACCGACAGGAAGCAGACTAGAGAACCGCACAGCGATCGGGCAGACGGAAGGTCACGGGACGCCGCCGCAGGATTGGTCTGCCGGGGCGCACCGCGGTATCGCATGCCCCCCCTGTGTCTCTCTCGTGCGGAGGTCAACCGGGCAAAGCAAGCTCCTACGCGAGCAGGTCGCGGATGACCTTGCCCCCTGTCTGGCTTAGCTGTTTGAATCGGCCCTCGTGGAAGAAGCGGAGCTTGTTGTCATCGAGGCCAAGGATGTGGAGCAAGGTTACGTGGAAGTCCTTGATCGGATGGACGCATTCCACCGCGCGGGCCCCGATCTCGTCCGTGGACCCGACGACTTCACCCGCGCGCACCCCGCCCCCGGCCAGCCAGACCACCATGGCGTCCTTGTTGTGATCGCGGCCGTATGCCACGCCGCCCCCTCGGATTCCGTTGTCGGGCGACCGGCCGAACTCACCGGCCCAGATCACGAGCGTTTCCTCCAGCAAGCCTCGTCGCTTGAGGTCCTTGATCAACGCCGCAATGGGCTTATCGACTGCTCGGATCCGGGCTGCGTGGGCCTTGGCGATGCGATCGTGAGAGTCCCAGCCCGACGAGTAAATCTGCACGAAGCGAACACCTCGTTCTACCAGACGCCGGGCTAACAAGCAGCGACGGGCGAAGCTGTCCGTCTCCGGTTCCCCAACACCGTACATCTGCAGCGTCCGTGCGTCTTCGCTGCTGAGGTCGACGATATCAGGAACTTCCATCTGCATGCGGAACGCCAGCTCGTACGCCTCCAGGCGCGCCGTGAGCGCATCGTGGTGCGGATGCCGAGCCATGTGCATGCGGTTGAGCTCGGCCAACAGGTCAAGGTTCTGCCGCTGATGCCATCGCGAAATCCCGGGCGGCGGTGCAATGTCCAGAAGGGGTGCCCCCTCTGGTCGGAACGCTGTGCCCTGGTAGTAGGCGGGCAAGAAACCGTTGGACCAGTTGGCCGCACCTCCTTGCGGGTAATTGACCTCCGGCAACACCACAAAGGCAGGGAGGTTCTGGTTCAACGTGCCCAGCCCATAGGTGACCCATGCCCCCACGGCAGGATCGCCACCGAAGCGGTTTCCGGTGTTCATGTGGTAACAGGCAGTGGGATGATTGATCGACTCCGCCACCAGGCCGCGGTAGATACAGAGCTCGTCGGCCACCTCCGCGAGATGTACCCAGTGTTCGCACATTTCGATGCCGCTTTGCCCGACCTTGCGGAACCGAAACGGGCTCTTCACGAAGTAGCGCTGTCCGCTGGCCATTGCGGAGGCAAACCGGTCTTTGCGAACGAACCTGGTCAGGTGTAGTTTGTCCAGTTCGGGTTTTGGATCAAAGGTGTCGATGTGGCTAGGCCCCCCTTCCATGAAGAGGAAGATGCACGCCCTGGCACGGGGACGATGGTGGGGCGGCTTGGGGGCGAGGGGGGAACTCGCCGAGCGGCTCTCGTCTGCTGCGACGAGCGAGTTGAAGGCCACGGTGCCCAGGGTCATTCCGAGGCCATAGAGAAATTCACGGCGCTTCAGCGTAACCAACCGGTGCAGCGCCTTTGGATCGTGCCGCCTCTCACCTCGCATACCACACCTCGTCGCGTCCGTCACCCTGTGCACGCGCCACGGTCAGTAGACGTAGACGAACTCGTTCGAGTTCAAAAGCACGTGGCAGACGTCGGCCAGAGCGTTAACGTCTGGGGGCAGGTCGGCCGGAGAAAGATCCGGCTCATACTGCGCCATTTCGAACAATTCCTCACGCCACGTGTACTCAACCCCTTCAACTTCTTCGATCATCCGCCGTTCGACGCTGGTGGGGGCGTCCCAACGCGGCAACTCGACCTGCCGATAATGAGCGAGCATTTTCCGGTAATGGGCCAGGCAATAGCCGAGCTCGTGCGCGTTCGGGTCGCGCGCGAACGCTCGGCGGAACGCCTCGATGATCGCATCCTCGGGCCGTCGCGTGGTCCGAGCAATCCCAGCTGCCATGGCAAGCGCACGACAATAGGCCCATTTGCTGTTGAAAAGGGCAAAGACCTGCGGGGTTACCGTCGACTCTTCACGTACCGGACACGACACCGTGCCGTCAGGTTGGTTGAACACCTCCAGGAATGGGTCACGGAGCGTGCGGATGCGGAACAGATAGATCGAGCGACGATGACGCTGATCACGCTTGGGGGAAGGTTGGTACGCCGGAGCCACCGTCCCCATGATGTGCCGCGGCTGCAGGGCCACGTCCCAATTGATCTCTTCGAACACCCCGGGACCGCCCATCTCCAGGTTCAGCTCTCCGCTGGCGAACAAGAGCGCGTCTCGCAGCTCCTCCGCCTGCAGACGACGGGGCGGATAGTAGGCCAGCAGTTCGTTGGGCGGATCGACCCTGGCAACCTCCGGGTGTCGCGGATGGGTGGAGTCCCGGCGGTAGGTGACGGAGGTAAGGATGAGGCGATGCAACCGCTTCAGCGACCACCCGTGGCTCTTGAGGTAAGCGGCCAGGAAGTCGAGCAACTCGGGATGGGTCGGCTTGGCCCCCATTTTGCCGAAGTTGTTCGGAGTGCGCACGATCCCAAGGTTCGCAAAGTGGTGCTGCCAGACCCGGTTGGCAATGACACGCGGCGTCAACGGGTTGTCCTCCGCGGTGATCCAGCGGGCCAGAGCCAGCCGTCGGCCCGACCAGCCCCGAGGGATTGGCACCGGTCGCATTCGACCGAAAGTCGCCACAACCCCCACCACGCCTGGTTCCACTTCCGGCCCTAGAGAGGCCAGATCTCCGCCCATAAGCACGCGAACCCGTGGAGGCCTGTCGTCTGCGGCCGGTTCTTTGGGCGGATTGTCCAGTCGCACGGAGCTGTAGTGATTGCTCGGCCCGTTGTACACGGAAAGCGCATACGGCTCAAACCTGCGCAACGCCCGCTGGTAATAGGCAATCCACTTGCGGAACATCCGCTGCAGACCGCGGTCCTTGACATCCAGCCCGAAGAGCCGCGTGGGACGTTTTTCGAGGGGGAGTTCCTTGAGACTGCGGAGTCCACGCTCGGCGAGGAAGCGGGCGACCGCCTCCCTGTGCTTGCGCTCGATCCGATCCAGTTGCTCCCTGCAGTACCGTAGTCGTTCCTGGAAAACTCGTCGAGCAGCGTCAAAACCAAGACGGTTTTCCTCTGCAAGAAACGGAACACGGTGTTCAACAAAGTGAGTCGTGGCAAAGCATGCTTGCACAGCGTAGTAGTCGCGGGTTGGGATCGGATCGAACTTGTGATCGTGGCACCGGGCGCAGCGTAGCGTCAGACCGAGGAACGTGACCCCTACAGCATTCGTCACGTCGTCAAGCCACGCCTGTCGCGTAACGGCCTCGACGCTCATTCCGGTGTGTTCCCACGGGCCCATCCGTAGAAATCCCACGGCGATCTTCATCTCCGGGTTGTCCGGCTCCAACTCGTCCCCCGCGATCTGCTCGAGCGCGAAACGATCGAACGGTTTGTCGGCGTTGAAAGAACGGATCACGTAGTCACGGTATCGCCAGGCGTTGGGGCGTTCGAAGTCGTTCGAATAACCCGCCGTGTCGGCATAGCGAACCACGTCCAGCCAGTGCCGCGCCCACTGCTCGCCGTAACGCGGGCTGGCCAGCAACCGATCGATCAAGCGTTCCCAGCGATCGGGGCGGGGATCGGCCAGGAAACGCTCCACGGAGGCTCGATCGGGCGGGAGGCCAAGCAGGTCAAAATAGACCCGACGCAGCAACGTTGCCGGGTCGGCAGGCGGGGCCGGTGTGAGCCCGCGGTCGGCCAGCCGGCGGTTGACGAAAGCATCGACCGGGTTTGCGTGGACCCAGCCTGGCTGAAGCGCCGGTACACGAACCGGTTTCAGCGGGCGAAAGGCCCACAGGTCTTCGGGGGCGTAAGACCACGCAGGCTTTTCGTCGGGGCGAGCGACTGCCGTCACCACACCGACAACGATCGCGGTGACGAGCAACAGACGGCAACATACGCCGGTACCTGAGCTTGCTTTCGATGCCGTCGCCGGTAGCCCCATGGGACACGCGCTCTCCGGTGGTTGCGACATCGGTGATCTAATCGCTTGCATTGTACCCGGTTGTCTCCTGACCGGGCGGCGGCTCGGCCGCGGCCGGGCCAAACCACCTTTCACCGACCGTGCGCGACGGTGCCGAGAGCATGCACGCGCACCGTGGGCCCCCGCTGATCCGTAAGAGGCGCCAGCGTGCGCGGCGCCTCTGCGGTACACCGGCCGCCGCGTTGGGTGCGCCGCGTCGATGAAAAACCGTTTAGGTGCAGGGCAGGGGGGGCGAGCCACGTCCGCTGCCGCAGGACACGACGTGCCACGAAAGTGGCTGTCATGGCGAGGTGGCTTCGATCGTTGGCAGGACGCGTCCCAGCCAGTTCGCGATTCGCCGCTGGGGAGTACTCATGGGCCAGCGGTTGATCGTTGCTACCTCCACCCAGGCTGCCTCGGTGTGCTCGTCGTCGGGAAGCCCGATCGGATGCCCCGAAATCCACTTCCCCAGCCAGGGCACGGCAGTGATGCGGAACCGCGTCACCTGGTAACGGATCGGCTTGCCTGCCAGCAAGAAGCGAGCGCACAGGCCTTTTTCCTGCAGAGCGGCCACTACGGCGTCCTCTGCACCGCCGCTGTCGGGGCCGTTATCCCTCGCGTCTACCCTGAGGAACTCCCACAATCCGCCCCAGCGGCGGTGTTGTTGCCTGCGCCAGATCAGAGTCCGTCCGGCCTTGTCGAGCAAGACGGTACGCCATTCGTGTTCGTGCTGCACTTGTGTTCGGCCGTTCTTCACGGGAAGTTCGTGGACGCGTCCCTCGCGCGCCGCCGCGCAGAGGGGGCGGAGCGAACACGCATCACATCGGGGCGACCTGGCGGTGCAGATCAGGGCACCGTGGTCCATCAAGGCGTGGACCAGGGTTTGAGGGGGGCCAAAGCGGAACAGCTCGCGCACAAAGCCCTCCAGTCGCGCACGCGCTTCCCTGGACTTGATGGGCCGATCCTCGCCGAGCAGCCGAGCGAGGACGCGTTCGAGATTGGCGTCAATAGGGACTTCCGGAAGATCGAACGCGAACAGGAGCACAGCCCGGGCGGTGTAGTCGCCCAGTCCCGGCAACGCGCGCAGTGCAGCCAGGTCGCGCGGGATGGTACCGTTGAAATGGCGAACGATCGCCTGGGCCGCCGCACGTAGGTTGAGCGCGCGGCGATAGTAGCCGAGCCCGGCCCAGAGCCCGAGGAGTTCGTCGTCGGAGGCTTCGGCCAGGCTCCGGACATCCGGGAAACGGTCAAGGAACCGGCGGAAGTAGCGCAGCACCGTCGCGACCTGCGTTTGCTGCAGCATCACTTCCGAGACGAGTACCTCGTAGGGAGTCGCTCCATCGCGCCACGGCAGAGGGCGAGCGTGTTCGGCGTACCAGGCGAGCACGCGAGTCGCAACCTCTCGCGGCGTGGCACGGCGGCGAGCTCGACTCGTCATCGTCGCTCCCTTCTCCCACGGGCATACGAGCAAGCGCGGCGTTGAGGGGGGCTGACCGGAAGCCTGCTATGGCAAGGGGGGCGATATCGACGCCGCGGCTCTTCTGAGTGTACCGTACGCGTGAACGTGGCAGAGGGAAAGAGCGGAATAGGTTTAGCGTCGGCGTCGGGGGTCAAACAGCCGCTCGAGCAGCTCGTTGGCGACGTCTGCGGTCGATCGGCCTGTTTCCCGCGGCTTTGAGGACCGGTGCTCTTCCTCGTCAGAGGGAGGTTCCGAAGGTCGAGAGATCTCCGTGGCGGTGTCCTCGCTGGAGGGGGATCTCACGATGGTGGTCGCCATGGAAGCGTCGGCGGGAGTCTCCTGGCCCCCCATGGCGCTGCTGTCCAGAACCCAGTCGAGGACACTCTCTTCCAGGTTTTCCTCACGCGGCCCTGTCTGGGGGCTCCTGGCGAGGGGGCTGGAGATTTCGAAGGCGAATGCCAGTGGACCGACGCGGAGGATATCGCCGGACTGCACCCGGACTTCACCGGTGACGCGGCTTGAGTTGAGAAACGTGCCGTTCAGGCTGTTCAGGTCGCGGACGTAAACGCCGTCCTCGCGGGTGATGATCGCGCAATGCCATTTGCTGACCACGGGACTTCGCGGCCGGAGATGACAGCGTGCGTCGCGCCCGATCAGGAACTGCGGCTGGGTGATCGGAATCTTCGTGCCCGCCGACTGACCTTTTACCACGATCAGATGGACTGGCATCGGCACACTCCCGGGACGGTCGTCCCGCGCCGCTCGTACAGTCGCCATCAGGCTCCTCCGTGAGCTCCGCTGACACTCCCACGGATCGCGAATTCGTGTTCCGAGCTAACGTGCTTTGCGTGGCGGGCTTCCTGACCAGTCCTTCCTATCAACTCTATTGTAAGCGATCCACGCCTGGTTCCTAGGAGAATCGTATGCTGCGACGTATGGTCCACGCAACAGGAGCTGGGGGAGGGGCGGATGCCTGGGCTGGGCTTTCGGGGCGGGAACGAGCCCGAGGCGGGCACCGGGCGCGTTCGACGCCGAATCGGCATGGCAGGCCGGAAGAGCAGGGGAGCTCGTTTATCCAGCCGCCTGCTTGTCGGTGAGTTGAGGAGTGGGATCTTCTTCGAGAAGCTCGCGCAACAGGTTGTTCTCGATCACTTTCGCGTCCTGGTCCTGGGCGCTTGCTTCTTCTGCACTCGGGTGAGGCACCACTTTCCAGAACATGCCCATGGCCTCGTCCCAGTTTTCCAGCACCCATCGGGCTCGTTGGCTGCCCGTGCGGTCCAGGTGCCGTTCGACCAGTGCGCGAAGCAGTTGCGCGTCCACATCGTCCTGGACACGTTCCAGGCCAACCATGGCCGGATTGAACCGCTCCGGGAACCGGCCGTCCAGATCGAGCACGTAGGCGATCCCGCCACTCATGCCGGCGCCGAAGTTGCGGCCCGTTGGACCCAGGATCACCACGACGCCGTTCGTCATATACTCGCACCCATGGTCTCCACACCCCTCAACAACCGCCTTGCCACCGGAGTTGCGGACGCAGAGCCGTTCGCCCGCGATTCCTGCTGCGTAAAGCGTGCCACCGGTGGCGCCGTACATCACGGTGTTGCCCATGATCACGGAGTCTTGGGGGGCATACCGTGCACCGGCTGGGGGCCTTATGACGATCTCGCCGCCGAACATTCCCTTGCCGACGTAGTCCTGGGCTTCCCCTTCGAGCACCAGCCGCATGCCACGGTTGCACCAGGCGCCGAAGCTCTGGCCCGCTTCGCCCCGGAAGAAGAGCTGGATCGTCCCCGGCGGCAGCCCTGCTTCTCCGTAGCGTTTGGCGATTTCGCCGGACAGTCGGGCTCCAACCGACCGGTCGCGGTTCGTGATCACGTAGTCGCGTCGCACGGGCCGGGCCGTGTGCACCGCCTGGGCGCAGTCGTGCCAGATCCGCTCATCTAGCGGCGGCTCCGGTTCTGGGCGGTCATTGCGCGGTTCGACCTGACGGTGGGGCTTGCGGAACTCCGGGTCAGGGTTGTAAAGGATTGCGGACAGATCGATGTTGTCGGTCTTGGGCAGCTTGATGTCCTTTCTCGGTTCGAGCAGGTCGACGCGGCCAATGATCTCCTCCAGCCGGCGGAAGCCCATCTCGGCCAGGATCATGCGGACCTGTTCGGCAACGAAGAGCATGTACTGGACGACATGCTCGGGCTTGCCCGGGAACTTCTTTCTCAGGTCCACCCTCTGGCTCGCCACGCCGACCGGGCAGGTGTTCAGGTGGCATTGCCGGGCCATCACGCACCCGGCAGCGATCATGGCGGCCGTACCGAAACCGAACTCCTCCGCACCCATCAATGCTGCCATTACGACATCCCGACCGCTTTTGAGCCCCCCGTCAACACGGAGGCGTACGCGGCCCCGCAGGTCATTGTCGACCAGCACCTGTTGGGTCTCGCGCAGGCCCAGCTCCCACGGTATCCCGGCGTGCTTGATCGATCCGAGCGGAGAAGCTCCTGTGCCCCCGTCGGCGCCGGAAATCAGGATGTTGTCCGCGTATCCCTTGGCCACCCCGGCTGCAATCGTACCCACTCCGGAGACGGACACGAGCTTCACGCAGATGCGAGCGTCGGGATTGACGCGTTTGAGGTCGTAGATCAACTGGGCGAGGTCCTCAATCGAGTAGATGTCATGGTGTGGGGGCGGGGAGATCAGCGTCACGCCCGGCACAGAGCGGCGAATGCGGGCGATCTCTTCGGACACCTTGTGCCCCGGGATCTGACCGCCTTCGCCCGGCTTCGAGCCCTGAGCCATCTTGATCTCGAGCTCCCGGGCGCTTACCAGGTAGTAGGGGGTCACTCCGAACCGACCCGAGGCCACCTGCTTGATCGCACTGTTCGCCCAATCCCCCTTCTTCGGATGCCACTCGGCATGGCTCAACTCGGGCATGTCACGATCGTACGGCTTGAAGCGGATCGGGTCTTCGCCCCCTTCACCAGAGTTGCTCTTGCCCCCCAGACGGTTCATCGCAATCGCGATCAGCTCGTGACATTCGCGACTGAGCGCCCCGTGACTCATCGCCTGGGTGCAGAACCGCTTCACGATCTCCTCGGCAGGCTCGACTTCACTGAGCGGCACCGGTTGCGGGGCTCGCTTCCAAGTGAGGAGATCGCGCAGGTTGCACGGCGGCCGGTTGTCAACTGCTGCGGCGAACCGACGGTACGCCTCCAGATTGCCCGTACGTACGGCTTCGTGCAGGTTCTTGAACACGTCCGGGTTGTAAGCGTGGTATTCGCCCCGCTTAGAGAACCGGTAGACGCCGCGGAGAAACAGCTTCGGCTTTTCGACGCCGTAGCCCTCCTCGTGGAACCGCAGGACGTCACGGCCGATGTCCGTCAGAGATGCCCCCTGAATCCGGCTGACGGTACCCGTGAAGTAGCGGTCTACCACCTCCTGAGAAAGACCGATGACCTCGAAGATCTGGGCGCCACGGTAACTGCTGACCGTGGAAATACCCATCTTGGACATGATCTTTAAGATTCCCTTCTCAACTGCTGCCTTGTAGTTGCGCAGCGCCTGGACCGGCTCAAGATCGTACTTTGCCGCCAGATTTGCTACCGCAGCAAACGCCAGGTAGGGGCAGATCAAGGAGGCGCCGTAACCGATCAGGCAGGCGTAGTGGTGATCTTCCCGCACCTCGCCTGTCTCGCAGATGATCGAGACCTGTAGCCGCTTGCCCCTCCGGATCAGATGGTGATGCACGGCACCAACGGCCAGGAGCATCGGGACGGGGGCATGTTCTCGATTTACCCCCCGGTCGGACAGGACCAACAGGGTGCAGCCACGATCGACCGCCTGCTCCGCTTCCGAGCACAGCCGCCAAACGGCGCGTTCCAGCCCGTCTGGACCCTCCGCTACAGGGAAGGTGCAGTCGAGCGTGGCCGAGCGGAAGCGAGGATCGTCCAGAGATCGGAGCCAGTCGAGTTCAGCCTCGCTGATGATGGGGGAGGAGAACTTGACCATTTGCGCGACCGATTCGTCTTCCTCCAGGATGCACGCGCGCGGCCCGACGGCCGTGTTCAGCGACATGACCAGCCGCTCGCGCAGGGGGTCGATGGGCGGGTTCGTCACCTGGGCAAAGCGTTGCTTGAAATAGCGGTACAGAAGCTGAGGCTTATCGGAGAGGACGGCGAGGGGCGTATCGTCCCCCATCGATCCCACCGGTTCCTTCGCCGTGCGCAGCATCGGTACGAGGATGCGGTCGATATCCTCCGAGCCGTACCCAAACGCCAATTGCTTGCGAACGAACTCCTCATCAACGGGTTCGCGGCTCCAATCCTGCACCGTTCGCGGCTGAACCCCTCGCTCGTGAGGACGCACCAGGTGGCGGTCGATCCAGGCCCGGTACGGCCGTCGTGATGCCAGCCGCCCCTTGATCTCGGCGTCGTGCAGCAAGCGGCCTTCCGCCGTATCCACCGCCAGCATCATGCCGGGGCCCAGACGCCCTTTTTCCACCACGTCCGAACGATCAATCTCCACAATGCCTGTTTCCGAACCGGCGATCACCAGGCCGCGGCCGGTCACCCAGTAGCGCATCGGCCGAAGACCATTCCGGTCCAGCGCGGCGCCAGCGAGCCGACCGTCCGTGAAGGCGATCGCAGCCGGTCCGTCCCAGGGTTCCGTGAGGAGAGCGTGGTACTCGTAGAAGCTGCGGATCTGATCGTCCATGTGCCCCACAGCCTGCTGGTAGGCGGCCGGGATCAGCATCGCCAGCGCATGGAGCGGATCACGGCCGGAAAGGACCAGGAGCTCGAACACGTTGTCCAGCCGCAGCGAGTCCGACCCCTCCCGATCGACAACAGGTAAGAGCTCTTCGATCTTGTCCCCCCACACTGCTGAGCGTAGCTCCCGCTCGCGGGCAATCATCCAGTTCGTGTTGCCGAGTAACGTGTTGATCTCGCCGTTGTGCCCCAACAGCCGAAACGGCTGGGCCAGGGGCCACTGGGGGAACGTGTTCGTGCTGTACCGCTGGTGGAAAACCACGATGGACGCTTCAAAATCCGGGTCGGCAAGGTCCCGGTAGAAGTGGTCGAGCTGGGGCGCAACCATCAGCCCCTTGTACACGATGGTGCGGTGAGAGAACGAGGGCACAAAAAACTCCCGGATGCCCGCCTCTCGCACCCCCCGTTCGATCCGCTTGCGGACAAGGTAGAGGAGACGTTCGTAATCGAGCTCGTTCAGCGCCGAACGGGGACTAACCAACGCCTGTTCGATGTGCGGACGGGTCGCGCGCGCTGTTGCGCCAAGAGCACTGTCGTCAACCGGAACCGCACGCCAGGCCAGCAACCTCAGCCCGGCACGATCGAGCTCTTGCTCAACAATTTCCCGAACGCGCCGCCGATCTCCCCCGTCGGTCGGCAGGAAGAACTGACCGACGCCAAGCGATTGCGGAGTAACATCCAGTCCCCGTTCGCTGAGGAACTTTGCAAACAGCTTGTGGGGGACCTGAGTAAGGATGCCCGCGCCGTCGCCGGTCAAACGATCGGCACTTACCGCGCCGCGGTGCGTCAGGTTTGTCAGCGCCTGGACAGCATCCCTGAGCAGGTCGTGACTCTTCCGGCCGTGCAGGTCGGCGATAAATCCAACCCCGCACGCGTCCCGTACGTACTGCCTGCTTACAAGCTGTCGCCAGTGTGCCATCGTTCTCCACCAGCTCAACAGGGTTCTAACTCAGGGGGGATTGCAGAGCTAACTTCTAGCTCGCTCGGCCAGCCGTCGCAGCCACACGACGTTTCCTGACGGTCGACCAGGGTCTCTTCGTGAGCAACTCAACAAAGCGGGTCAGGGCAGGGGAGTACTGGCGTTTTCGACGCAGGATCGCGCAGAGAGGGCGGACGAAATGCTGCCCCTTCAGTCGCACCGACCGCAGACTGCCCCGTTCAACCTCGCGTCGCAAGGTCGGTTCGGGCAGAATCGCCACGCCCAGACCTTCCTCGACCGCACGCTTGATCATCTCCACGTTGTCAAAGCCACCAACCGGTTCGTACTTCACCCGGTACTTCCTCAGGTAGCGGTCGATCGCGCGGCGGATGGCCAGTCCCTCCTCGAACGTCACGAGAGTCACGCCATCCAACTGCGACGGATGGACGGTGCTCAACCGTGCCCATCGGCTGTCCGGGCGACACACCAGCACCATCTCCTCCTCGCGCCAGGGAACGACCACAAGCTCCCTCTGGTGGGAAGGAAAGGAAAGCAAGCCCACGTCGGCTTCCCCGGAGAGAACACGCTCGTACACCCGATGGGGGTGTAGATAGTCAAACCGCACCTTTGCGTTCGGATACTCCTCCCGCAACGCCGCCTCGTACTTGCTCATGTCATGTAGCCCCACCGAGTAGATGGCAGCCACATCCACGTTGTAAGCCCCCTCCCGAGCCATCTGCCGAATCCTTGCTTCCACCTCCTCAAGCCCTTCCAGCAACTCGCGGCACCGCTCGTAATACAGCCGCCCCTCGGGGGTCACCACCCAGGGCCGACGACTACGGTCCACCAGCCGCACTCCGAGCCGCTCCTCGAGCTGCTGGATCGCCTGACTCACCGCCGACTGCGTCACTCCGTTCAGCTCCGCCGCACGCGAGAAACTGTGCAGCCGGACAGCGTCCACAAAGAACCTCAACGCCTCTAGTTGCATGACCCGGGACGCATCATTAGCATAGCTAATCTTGTGTCTGTCCCCTATAAGCGTATCTGATCCTAAGCGAAAGTGGCTCGGCCGTCAAGTCCACCGTTACCCTTGGGCGAGTCGGGCTTGAGAACGACTTGCCCGACCGCCCAACCGCTATAGCTCAGCCGCTAGATCGGCGCGCAGCCACATCCTCTACCGCGCAGGGACACCGCAAAAGCCGCTTCTTGCCGGGGAAAAAGGAAAGACCGCCGCACCTCATGATGCGGCGGTCCGAACCTTAGCTGGTGTGTCGATCGATCGGTGGGGGGCCGAGCGATCTGCGGCCTAGACGACGTTCAGTCCAAGCTCGACGAGCAGATCGATCAGCGTTTCCGGATTGGCCGGGTCGCTGCCGTCTCCATCGTCACCGCCAAGCTCCACATTCCAGGAGCCGTCGCTCAGATAGGCGTAACGGACGAGCAGGCCGCGGTCGTTCAAGGCGAGCAGCACACGATCCGCGCCGTCCGCTCCGGCCGATACGTGGAGGAGCTGCGCAATGCCTCCATTGAGGGGATCGCCTGGCAGCACGGTCTGTTCCCAGCCCTCCGGTGTGGCGCGGAATTCGACAAGCTCTCCACTGCCCAGGGTGACATACACAACCAAGGTGCCCGGCGCACCTGCCACGATGCCTCGTTCGAGCAGAACGCCCACGTTACCAGTGGGGGGCGTGTAAATCGGATCCGCTACCCACGACGGTCCCTTGCGCTTCAGATGGACCAGGGCTCCCTCGGTCGTGACGGCGAACAGGTTCCGCCCGTACCCGTGGCCAAACACGGTGGCGATGCGCGGCTCATAGAGGGTGCCTGCGTCTACCGGGCGGATCCTGGCACGGTTGCCGATTAAGCGGGTTTCGATGAGCTGACCGTTCGGTTTCACGCCGTAGAGGAAGAACCAGGGGCGATTCGTAGCCGGTCGTGCCACCATGAGGGCGGGGTCGCTGACCAGTCTCGGTGCCCTGGGGCCGGAAGAGCCGTTCAAAATCGTGACGTTCCAGCCGCGCCCGGTCGTGTAGCGGAACAGCACGATCCCACCGTTTCGAGTGCGGGCCGCGACCACGAACCCGCCCTTGACACGAGCCACGTCGACACCTCCATAAAGACGCGGCGCACGCACCTGTTCGTGCACATCGGTCACAGTCCAACCACGCCGGCCCTTGCGGTACCAGGCGAGGTGGCCTTCAACGGTGACTCCGAATACGTGGGCAATCCGCCCGGACCGATTGGTGAGAACGTCCGAAGTCCCGTTCAGACGGGGGCCGTTTACCTGAGCGGTAACGTTAACGGCCACCAGTTTATTGCCGCGACGCTCGACAATGGTCACGTTTCCGGTGCGGTCCACCAGAGCCGACGGTTTGTCCGGGTAGTAATTGGCTCCACCCAGCGCGTAAGGAGCGGAGAAGGGGCCAACCAGCCCAAAGTTCAGCGGGAACTGGATGATCGTGCCTGCAGGGGGTAACTGGTCGCCGCCCGACCAATAGCCCCCCACGATAATCTGCGGACCGAACGGGCCCGGGTTGGGGAATCCTGCGGGCACCGTCTCGGTCAACACGCCGCCCACCACCGGGCTACCGAACAGGATCTCCACCTCACCGGCGTCTTCCACGGTCGAGCGGAGTCGGAGCGTGTCAGCCCCCGGTGAACCTACCCCGATGTCGGCACCAGCCCCGACCGCCGGGGAATCGAGCACGTTACCGATACCGGCTACCGAGGTGCCGAAGAACTGCCGTTCCATTCGGCCCTCGAAGACAACCCCTACGTTTCTCAGCGGAGAATTCAGCAGGGTTGCAAGGGGGAGTGTGGTTCCTGAGGCGATCTGATAGGCGTCGTTGCCGAAGATCAGGTAGACCCGACCGGCGTCGGGAAGGACCGGGCCGAATTCTGGCTTCACGTCGGCAAGGGGCACGCCGATGACAATATCGTCGGCGGTGCTCAGCGCCCCTTGGGGATCGCGCACATTGCCAGCGGGAGCGAGCGCGAGACCGGTGCGGTCGCCGCGTGCCGCTCCCTGGATCGTTACGCCAATCGGCTGCGATGAGCCCACGAACGTGCTGACCAGGATCGGTTGAACGTTCCCATTGATGTCGACGCGTTGGGTGAAGAAGCCGCTGGTCAGCTCTCGGCCGAAGACGATATAGACCTCACCCGCGTCACGAAGGGTCCGCTGTCCTTTGGGGGTAGGCACGGTGACTTCCGCGTTGGGAGCCGAGAACATGAAGTCGCTGATGCCATCGTTGTCCAGGTCACCGGCGGAAGCCACGACCTGGCCAAGTCGGTCGTTGTGGGCCTTGCCCTGGACCGGGATCGCACCCAGGTTGAGCAGGTCCGCGTTGTTGTTCAGCTCGTAGATGCCCCGTGTTCCGGCCGTGGCGAGCAAGGTGCCGGGCAAGAAGTAGACTCGACCCGGACGGACCGGCTGGATACCGGGGCACGCATCGTCGGCGCATGCACCGGGTGCGCCAACGATGAAGTCGGGCTCGGGCGAACCGTCCACGCTAAACGGGTCAGGTACAGGGCTGGGGAGGCCCGGATCGGCAACGCCCGACACGGAGGCCCCCAGACGGGCTCCCCGCGAAGGACCGTACACAATGCTGCCCCGGTTGACGGTGACCACATCGTCCAGGTTCAAGATACCAGGAGAGACGGCACGTTCCGCACCGCCGATGACGTACACCGCCCCCCGATTCAGGTCATCCGGGTCCGATGGACTTTCGCCTCTCGGTGCACCAATCACAATGAATTCACCGCCGATTCCCGCCACGGCATAGCCGGCGTTATCTCCCGGGCGAGCCCCCTCGTAAATCTGCCAGGAGCCAGGCTGGGTGGTGGCGGCGGGGTCGAGCTGGCTGAGGTCGATCGTGACGTCATCAAGAGTCAAGGGGATGCCGAGGTCGAGTTTCTCGCGGGCTTGCTGCCACACGTTGAGGATGAAATCACCGCCAATGAGGTAGGCTCGGCCGCGATTCACCGTGTTTGCCTCAGGGGCGATTTCGATCCGCTCCGCAAACGGAGCACCGATGAGCAAATCGGGCTCCGGTCCCCCGATCACGTCACCCACCGCAGCGACGCTGAAGCCCAGGTTGTCACCCGCTCGCGCACCCACGATTCGAATCGCTTGTGCCTGGGAAAGCAACCGCTCCATCGGCGAGGATCGCTGCTCGGGCGTCGGGTTGACCGCTCCCTCAATCCCGGGCGGATTCAGGTGTTCTCCGCCGAAGACCACATACACGGCACCGGCGTTTTCCCGGCCCAAGGGGTCAGCTAGGGGTTCGGCAACCACGAAGTCGTCGCCGACCATCCTGCGAGGCCCCGACACATCCACATCAACAAGGTTCCCGAGGGGACGCACAACGGCCCCCAGCGCGGCCTCGTGGTCTGA